>Ga0247725_1000025_pt1 | contig 240805 bp, 225 predicted proteins | sample OKSTACKMCFT3sol_FD_183021 | JGI IMG/M metagenome (GOLD analysis project Ga0247725, IMG submission 183021) | Subsurface sediment microbial communities from gas well in Oklahoma, United States - OK STACK MC-FT3-sol | ecosystem: Environmental > Terrestrial > Deep subsurface > Rock core/Sediment...
AGGCTGAGTTTTACGTCTTACCATTCAGGCGCGAAGAGCGTAGTTATCCAAGGCAAATCAAAAGGAAATCCAGCAAATATGCGTACAAAAAATAATGCCAGTCAGCTTAACTGACTGGCATTAGGCACTTAGCCGGGCTTTTGATAGGTATTGAATCTTAGTTAGCTGGAGCCATTACAGCACCGTTTGCAACCTGCAGACCTGCACCTCGGGTGGTAAAGAAGCTTACAGCTTGTGTCTGCATCTCAGTAGTCACAGCTGGTACTGTAGGTCTTAATAGGGACGCGTGCTCACCGGCGATAAAGCGGCTCAGTGCAGTACCTGTTACAGGATAACTTCCTGCTACATTATTCACGGCTACAGCGCCCAACAGACGTGCTAATGGTTCTGTACCAGCCAAAGGCATAGTTGAAGTACCAGGTTTACCGTTAGGAATCACCTGATCAGGCAGATTGCTACCACCATCCCCTACCACTTCTGCGATATAAGCTGGTGTTTCTGTAGCCACAAAACTAGCTGCAAAGTTGTTTGGATCCCCTGCATCAGTGATTGTTTGTGCTGCAAAAACAAACTGTGATAAAGCGGCATTAATAGCGGCGACATCAGCGCCCCTGTCGATGCTGGTTAAATACTGAAGGAAAGGTTTGAAACAACTAGCAAAAGGCGCCGTTGCACTGCCACCACAACCATTTTGAGTTGTAGCAAAGTTAGTATACGACTGCGCTGTAGTACCACCAGCGCCAAGTAAAACGCTGGCTTTGATAGTGTCACCAAAAGCAACAGAGTCTAATAAGAAGTTAGCTACCGCACCGCCTGGCACTGAGAAAGCAGCAGAACGCATCGGGAACAATGGGTCTAAAGTATCAATACCCACTGGGGTATTTGCTAATGCAACAGCGGATATACCAGTAATAGACCCTAAAGATATGCCTAAAAATTGCACATCGTTTCTATTTAATAAGCCAGGTAAATTGGTCGCGTGTAAACCAATACGAACAGCTAAAATATCGGCAATACTCTGACGGAGGTTATCACGAGTTACCAGTAAATTAGACAGGTTCATATACACAGTAGCTGTCGCTGAGGAAGACGCATTGATCGGCCCGAAACCACGCTCACCATGCAGTGGATGATCAATAGCTATAGTGGCAAAACCTTGACCGGCTAAAGATGCAGTCACTGCTAACATATCTTCTTTTTTCGAAGTAATACCATGCTGCATAATCACAACAGGCCAACCTGCGGCAGGTTTGGTTTTGCCTGTTAGCGCTTCGTTAGGCACAGTCACCAATACAGGCACCGAAAGTACTGCAGTTTCTTTTGGTAGCGTATTAAATTTAGTTAAATGACGTTGTTTATCTAAGCCAAAGTCACGTAAAGCACCATTGGATGCAGCCTTACAAAATGCATCATTAGCCGCCTGAGCAGGGTCAGTGATTCTGCCCTCGAGTGCAGTTTTTTCAGCATCCGTTAATGCCGCGATAATAGCACCTGAGTCACAGCGCGCTTTCCAACTTTGGTTTAACGGCGCTCTTGGATCAGCAGTGGTGGGAATTGCTGAGTAGTAAGGCAATTTGATACTGCCTTCGTAAACCAGCGCAGCCTGAAAACGAGGATCCGTATTAGCAGGAGCTGGAAGACGATCCTGAGCTGTTTCGCCTGAATTAGCTAATGTCAGCAGTGGCGTGCTTGTGGCCGATGCAGCTTGTAACTTCGCCCCTAATAAACTCTTCACCGCAGCAAATACCGGCGCTGTAGACTGCGTAGTAATAGCTGCAGTGTAAATAATGCCGTCTTTATTTATCGACTCTGCAGACACTGCGTTTTCAAAGCTATTGATCACGCCTTGTAAAGCCAGCTGAGCAGCGGTACCTAATGGCTTAGTGGTAATGTCCTGTTTCACCAACTCATAGGTGGCAGAAGGAGCAATTGAACGGCCTTCACTGTCTTTTAACGCATCAGTGAACACCAGAATATAAGTGGTGGCAGCTTTTAATGGTTTTAATGGAATAACCGCAATGCTGTTGCCACTGGCACGAGTGATAAAGTCCACACCAAAAGTAAGACTGCCAACTGCTTTACAAGCGGCACCACGAGGCACTGCGCGACAATCTGCGTCAGGTGACGCAGGGTCGCCCATCAGGGTCTCCACTAAGTACACAGCACCTGCTTGCTGCACACTGGCAGCATCTAAGGTCACGCCAGAACTGAGATTAAGTGCAATAGTAAATGGGTTCTGAGTTGACCAGCCATCTAATGCACCTAAAGCAGTAGAAGGGTCTGCATAATTCGGTGCATCAATATGTGCACCAGCTGCATTTTTTTCGCCGGGCATAAACAAGGTACCATCATTAGTACCTTGTAATAACAAATCGTTTGGAGGTGATAACACACCATTAGCAGGGTCATAAACTACACGTGATAAAGGGATTTGAACCTCACCACCTGTTTGAGTATTGTCTTTAATTTCGTCCAGTGTTTCACCACCGCAACCGGCTAAACCTAATGCACTGGCAATGGCAAAGCTAAGCAAAAGCTTGTTCATATCTTCTCCCCGTGTCCTGTATTTTTCTTATTCTGCCCCGATAGTTACCTAAAGAGGTCATTCGTTTTTGTGATGTGAGCTTTTAACAGCTACGACCAGTTAAACTTAACCCAATCAGAAAAAATTCGCTAGCTCAAAATCAAGCTTGTTGAAGAAAGGTGCAAAATTAATACAGAGCAGGTATGCTGCCGCCGTTTTTAAACGGCTGGGACCCCTATTTATGTTCAACTATCAAGCAACCCCTCAGGCACTGGCAGGTAAAGTTATTCTGGTCACAGGAGCTGGTGACGGTATAGGTAAAGCGGCAGCGCTGTGTTATGCCAAACATGGCGCTACCGTTATATTGTTAGGTAAAACTACGAACAAGTTGACCGCTGTCTACGATGAAATAGTCGCAGCAGGCTGGCCAGAACCCGCTATTGTGCCGCTGGATTTAAAAGGGGCAACAGCGAAGCACTATAAGGATATGGCTGCCACTATTAAAGCTGAGTTTGGCAAACTGGACGGTGTACTGCACAACGCAGGTCTGCTCGGCGTATTGAGTCCGTTTGAGCATCTGGATTTACCGACCTGGCAGGACATCATGCAGGTGAATGTAACAGCGGCGATGCTGATGAGTCAGGCTCTTGTTCCTGTATTAAAGCTAGCCACACAAGCTTCTGTGGTGTTTACCTCCTCTGGTGTTGGACGTCAGGGCAGAGCCTACTGGGGAGGCTATGCAGTATCTAAGTTCGCGACTGAAGGTTTGATGCAGGTGATGGCGGCTGAGTATGAAGGGACCTCGCTACGTGTCAATGCGATTAACCCCGGAGCCACCCGTACCAAAATGCGTAGCAAAGCTTATCCGGGCGAAGATCAGTTAAGTTTGCCAACTGCAGAGCAAATTATGCCTCTGTACCTGTATCTAATGAGTGATGACAGCAAAGCTGTGAATGGCCAATCACTGGATGCGCAGCAGAAATAACGACTAAAAAAGAAAAAACCGCCATTTCACTACTGAAACTGGCGGTTTTTTTTTGATTCAAAGACTATTACTTCTTCGACAGTATCTCTTCACCGTTTGCCTGAGCATAAGCGTTCCATACATCAACTTTGCTATTGAAGTTTTCTATAGCCTGAGTTCCTGCTTCAGCTAACAAAGCTTCGATTTCTTTGCTGTACTTACTATCTACTTTATGGAATGGCACAACTTTAATACCGCGGTCCAACAGAGCCTTTTTCATGGTATGAGTTTTCAGCAAATGTAATTTACCGGCATCAACATAGAAAAACTGGCTTTCTTTATTAATAGTTTTAAATTTTGGCTTCACCGGACGTTTGCCTTTTGCCTCGGTGTCATCATCATGACTGACCACCACATCTGCATTGAGCTGATAACCCAGTTGTTCCAGAGTAAAACCCTGAGCTTTAGCTAAAGCACGGATTTGAGACAACACTTCAGTTTCTTTCTGACGTTCGGCCAATACAGAATTTAACGTCTCAATTACTTCATGTAATTTAACAGTCGTGATTTCTTTAGCAGCTTTTTTCAGTTCTTTTTTATCAAGTAACAATGACATGAAAATCTCCCGTGGATAAATACTAAGAATGATAGTACAGAATCATTCTTACAAATTAAAGCTCAAACATAATCTTATTTAGTAAATAAAATAAAAAGTATCCGTTCGAGCCAGAATTTGACTTTACTCACTCCTTACCTACAGCGAATGAAAAATGATAAGGCCAATAAAAGCGACGATTTACAGCCGTTAGTCTTTTAATAGATGAAGATTTTTCAAGTAACTACGAAACTCGTCTGATAACTTTTTATCCTGAAGCGCATATTCAACAACAGCTTTCAGATAACCTATTTTACTACCGCAGTCATGCGATTTGCCTTGTAAATGATAGGCTTCTATTTGTTCAACCAATAATAAATGATGTAAAGCGTCTGTCAGTTGAATCTCGCCACCAGCGCCAGGCGCAGTGTGGCGTAATAAATCCCATACTTTAGCTGACAACACATAGCGTCCGGTAATAGCCAGATTAGACGGTGCATCTTCAATCTCCGGCTTTTCGACCATAGTACGAATTAAAGCAGATTGCCCCTGCACTAACTGTTCACCTGAAATATCTACTATACCGTATTTATTTACTTCAAGCGCTGGCACAGGTTCTACCATGATTTGGCTTGCACCTGTGGTTTCAAAACGTTGGATCATGGCTTTTAAGTTATGAATACGGGCGTCTGCATGATACTTATCAATCAAAACATCCGGCAGTATCACCGCAAAAGGTTCATTGCCAACCACAGGAGCAGCACAAAGTACCGCATGACCCAACCCCAGAGCCACAGGCTGACGCACAGAAATAACAGTAACATTTTTTGGGTTAATAGAACGCACGTCCTCCAGCAAAGAGCGCTTCACCCGCTTTTCCAATTGGTTCTCTAACTCAAAACTGGTATCAAAGTGGTTTTCTATAGAGTTTTTACTGGAATGAGTCACCAGCACAATTTCGGTAATACCAGCTGCTGCAGCTTCTTCTACCACATACTGAATTAACGGCTTGTCGACTACAGGCAACATTTCTTTTGGGATAGCTTTAGTCGCTGGCAACATTCTGGTGCCTAAACCTGCCACAGGGATCACTGCTTTTTTTAACTTCACCATAGACTATGGTTCCTTCAGAAAAATCTTAACTTATTGTTCTATCATAACCTGAGCGCTAGTAAGCAGCCAAACAGATTTACCCCTGCTGAATTTGTTTCTCTATTCATTTGACAAAGAGATGGCTGGTCGGTGTTCCACCTTGAGTCAGATCTGTTATCGTAGCGCCAGTTTTCTACAAGGTGATTCCATGCGTTCCTTAAAACACTTATTTGCCAATAACAGGGCGTGGGCTGAGCGGGTTGAGCAGGAAGCTCCCGGTTTTTTTAAACAACTGTCAGAGCAACAGGCTCCGGAATACTTATGGATCGGTTGCTCCGATAGCAGGGTTCCTGCCAATGAAATAGTGGGCTTATTACCAGGTGAGCTGTTTGTTCATCGTAATGTAGCTAATCTGGTATTACACTCTGACATCAATTGTTTGTCTGTGCTGCAATACGCTATCGATATCTTAAAAATCAAACATATTATTGTCTGTGGCCATTATGGTTGTGGTGGTGTAGCCGCTGCGATGAACAAACAACGTATTGGTTTTGTTGATAACTGGCTGCGCAATATTAAAGATGTCTATGCACTGCACAGAGATGAGCTGGACAGCTTTGAAGACGATGGCCAACGAGTCAATCGTTTGTGTGAACTGAACGTAATGGAACAGGTGCGTAATGTCTGTCATACCAGTTTTGTGCAGGACGCATGGGAGCGTGGCCAGCAACTGACAGTGCATGGCTGGGTGTACAGCTTACGTAATGGTCATATAAAAGATTTAAGAGTCAGTCACTCCAGTGCAACGCAGATAGACAATATTTACGCACTGGAGCCTGTGGAAGAGTATATCAGCGAGAAATAATCACGTTCAGTGAAACTTTACTTCCGTTTGGGGCACTCGTTTATAAGTAGCGCTGTGCCCTTTTACCCACTTTCCATTCTGTAAATACTCCGAACTGATCTGAAGCATCCCTGTTGGATCCAGTACCGAATGGGAACGCACTTGCGTGATGCCCTGAGCATTGTTTTCTACTTTCTCCAATGCTTCGATACTTTTTGTATCAGGATGATAGATCATAGTGCCGTGGGTATAAAAACCTGCAGTGGTGAAATAATAGTACGCAATTTTTTTCTGCTGTTGATCCCAGAAAATCATAGTCTCACCACCGTATTCGCCATCATTGATGGAATGCACAGTTTTAATCGCCTGACCATTTAACGCCCTGCTCCATATGGAGCGGTCAATCATCTTTTTCTCTTTACCTGGTTCAGTCAAATCCCCTTCCCAGTGGCTGTCTAAAAAGGGCCGGAAAATTTCTAGTTCAGGATGTAATACAGGTGGTGCTGCGACCGCTGTACAAGCAAAGACTGTGGCGATGAACCAAAATATTTTTATCATGATTTCTCCTGATAATAATCCAGCATATCCTGCTCAACCTCCTGCGAAAACGCCTTGGTTTTAATAGCATAGTGCTGCAAAAATTTGTCTTCGTCCGTTTGTGGAACCCAGGCTGGCACTGCCGCTGTATGACCCTCTGCATCTAAAGCGACAAAGCTGATAATACAATGATTGGTTTCCAGCATTTCACCGCCTTTGGTGTCACCAGAGCGCACCTGTACTAGCACATGCATACTGGTAGTACCGGTATAGACGATGCGGGCTATTAGTTCGACCTGATGCCCAACTAAGATGGGTCTGCGAAAGCGGATAGTGCCGACAGACACAGTCACACAATACAATCCACTCCAACCGGCTGCGCAGGCATAGGCCACTTGGTCAATCCACTTCATCACCATACCGCCATGCACTTTACCGCCAAAGTTGACATGAGTAGGCTCGGCTAAAAATCGGAATTCAACTGTCCTTTTACCCGACATAAAATCTTATCCTTATTGTTTTTTATCAGCATAGTTTGTTTTTCGAAAAAAACGAACCAAACCACTGATATAAATGATTTTTTATAGGATCACTGTTTTATTGCCATGCACAAAAACCCGGTCTTCCAGCACCAGTTGCAAGGCTTTGCTTAACACGTTTTTCTCGACATCCCGACCCGCTTTTACCATATCCATAGCGCTGTAGGTATGATCCACAGGGGTCACCAGTTGCTTAATAATAGGGCCTTCATCCAGATCGTCCGTGACAAAATGGGCGGTAGCGCCAATAATTTTCACGCCTCTTTTATGCGCCTGATGGTATGGATTAGCACCGATAAAAGCCGGTAAAAAACTATGATGAATGTTGATAATGCGCTCTTTGTAATGCGCTACAAAAGCCGGGCTTAGTACACGCATGAACTTTGCCAGCACTAAATAATCGGCCTGATAAGGGTCTATCACCTGTCGAAGCTCGGTTTCATGCTGCTCACGACTTAAGTTGATGTGACTGACCAGGTGGTAGGGAATATCAAACTTTTCGGCCAGGCTTTGTAAATCCGGATGATTGCCAACAACAGCTGCAATATCCAGTTTTAATGAGCCGTCATACACCTTCATTAAAATATCACCCAGGCAATGCGCCTCTTTGGTCACCAGTATCACTACTTTTTTTCGTCCTGCAGCCACCAGCTGCCGACTGCTACCTGGCGGTAAAGCTCTGTCTAAATCCAGCATCAGGGTTTTGTCATTGAAAATCCCCTCCAGCTGAGTGCGCATAAAAAACTGACCTGATTCCGGGTCAACATATTCGGTGTTCCGAATGATATTCAACTGATGCTTGTAGCAAATGTTGGTAATTTGGGCAATTAAACCTTTTGAATCCGGGCATTCAATTAATAAAACTTTCTTTTCCATATCAACTCTCGTCACGCCATAGCAAAAACAAACACAGCACTAAGGTGATGTGTCAATCAAGTGGATTCAGGTGGTTTGGTTGTTTTTCTATAAACGGCGGTTTAAACCGCTCTTGGGTGTTGGCTGTAGATTGCATCGAACAACTGTCTGCTATTAATCCCAAGTTTTAACACTATTGTAAAGTGATTTTCTATCAGAGTGCTTTTTGGGCCTTGCTTGTCCTTTGTGCATGCGGACGCCATAATGGTCCTCATTTTTTTCTGTTGGTATTTTGAGGAACTGATGCCCTCTTATCAAATGCAGGTGCTGGGCACCATCCGCTCACCCTATAAACAAAAGTTTGCTATTCCCCGCCAGCCAGGCCTGATAGCTGAAGCCAAAGCTGAACTGGTGTTGGAACCCGGTTATGACGATGACGCTATTGTCCGTGGCATTGAAGCTTTTAGCCATTTATGGCTGGTGTTTGTTTTTCATGAAACAGCCAACAAAGGCTGGTCACCGCTAGTGCGGCCACCACGATTAGGTGGCAATGAAAAAAAAGGGGTTTTTGCTACCAGGGCGACCTTTCGACCAAACCCAATTGGACTTTCTGTCGTAAAACTTGAAGGTGTGGTACGTAAACAAGGCCGTTTGATTATTCAGCTCTCCGGAGTCGATCTGCTGGACGGTACACCAATATTGGATATTAAACCTTACCTGCCCTACGCCGACGCTTTACCAAATGCTGCCGGTGGTTTTGCTGACGCGGCGCCTGAAACCGATATGACAGTCAGTTTTGAACCTGCGGTTATGCAGTTTTGTCAGCGGCAAAAAGATCAGCCTGAATTAGCAGTATTGATAGAAAAGGTGTTAAAACAAGATCCGCGCCCCCAGTACAAAAAACAAAAAGCGGAGCAACAGAGCTATGGCATGACGCTGTATCACTTTAATATCAAATGGACAGTGAATGGAGTACACAATCATGTTACCGAGATCAGGCATGTTAAAGAAAAACAACAGGAGCATGACGTTCAGCCTCTGTCTGACGCTTAGCGCTCCTTTATGGCTTTATGCCGCTGAGCTCCCCCCCTTACCGGAACCGGTCAGTAACAATCTGGTCATGACCACCACTGTGGCTGGCCGCACTTATGTCGCCAGCTTTATGGGATTGGCTTCAGGAAAGACCCATGCCGATGTGCATAACAGAGTCTGGCAATGGACTGTGGGTGAACCTACCTGGCTAAAAGCTCCAGCCGTACCTAGTCGTCAGCGCTTAAGTGGCCGACTTGCAAGCTCTGGCGTCACCTTGCAAAACCACTTTTTTATCTTTGGTGGTTACACAGTGGCCGCCAATGGCACAGAAGTATCAAGCGCAGAGGGCTACCGCTACAGCCCGGTCACCAAAGCCTATAACAAGCTGCCGGACATGCCGGTCGCTGTCGACGACAGTGTGGCTTTGGCTTATAACAACAGATACATTTATCTGGCCAGCGGCTGGTCGCAAGATGGCAATGTTAATCTGGTGCAAGTCTTTGATAATTTTACGCAGAAATGGAGTCAGGCTACTCCTTTTCCCGGCACTCCGACTTTTGGTTTGGCTGGTGCCTTGTCCGGGACCAGTATGCTGCTTTGTGATGGGGTCAAAGTCAGCTATCAAACCTTACCGCGTCAGTATCAGACGCAAGCTCAGTGCTGGTTAGGTGAAATCAGTAAATCAGACGCCAACCGTATCAGCTGGCAACAAATCCAGCATCCAACAGGCACAGCCCGTTATCGTATGGCGGCAGCTGCTGTCAAACAGGACGGTAAAGACTTGATTGTCTTTATAGGCGGCAGTGAAACCGCTTATAACTACAATGGTATTGGCTACAACGGTACACCAGCACAACCTTCTGCTGAAGTCTGGGTGTATTCATTAACAGACAAAAGTTGGTTAAAAGCAGAAAACACCAGAGCTGTGATGGATTTACGCACACTGGTGAGCATGAACAACGAGCTTTACAGCTTAGGTGGCATGGTTGCAGGGCAAAATCTGACCACAGAATGGATAAAACATCAGATTAAGCTACTGCCCTAATAACAGGCTTGGTAGAATAGCGGCCATTCACAGAATTATTAAACTTAAAACTCACGGAACTATTTATGCGGACAAGTCAGTATTTACTCTCTACGATGAAAGAAACCCCGGCTGATGCCGAAATTATTAGCCATCAATTGATGTTACGCGCCGGTATGGTGCGTCGTCTGGCGTCAGGTTTGTACACTTGGTTGCCCAGTGGCCTGCGGGTTTTACGTAAAGTAGAGCAAATTGTCCGTGAAGAAATGAACAAAGCCGGTGCTATTGAAGTGTTAATGCCGGTTGTGCAACATGCTGAGTTGTGGCAGGAATCCGGGCGTTGGGAAAAGATGGACGCAGAATTGCTGCGTTTTAAAGACCGTCACCAGCGCGATTTTGTGTTGGGTCCCACGCATGAAGAGGTGATCACCGATTTAGTCCGCAAAGAAATCAGCAGCTACAAACAGCTGCCTATTAATTTGTATCAAATTCAGACCAAGTTCCGTGATGAACGTCGTCCACGTTTTGGTGTGATGCGTGCGCGCGAATTTTTAATGAAAGACGCCTACTCTTTTCATTTAAGTCAGGAAAGTTTGCAGCACACTTATGACGCTATGTATCAGGCTTACTGCAATATTTTCACCCGCTTAGGTTTAGATTTCCGTCCTGTATTGGCAGACACTGGCGCCATTGGTGGCAGCATGTCGCACGAATTCCATGTGCTGGCCGCCTCAGGTGAAGATGCGATTGTATTCTCTGATGAGAGCGATTATGCCGCTAACATCGAAAAAGCAGAAGCACTGCCACCACAAGGTCAGCGCCCGGCTGCAACTCAAGCAAAAGCTGAAGTGGCAACACCCAACGCGAAAAGCATTGATGAGGTGGCAGCCTTTTTAAAGCGAGATGCAGCAGCCATTGCTAAAACCTTACTGGTGCAGTTGAACCCGGAATTAAGCTTTGATGAATTAAAAGCGCTGCTGGCTAATGCAGATGCCGACGTTCTTGAAAACACCTGGCGCTCTAAAGTCGTTGCCTTGGTAGTACGTGGCGATCATGAGCTAAACGAAATCAAAGCGGAAAAACACCCATTGGTGGCCTCTCCGCTGCAATTTGCCAGTGAAGAAGATGTATTGGCTGTCACTGGTGCAAAACCAGGTTCTGTCGGTCCTGTGGGTTTAACTATCCCTGTGATTGTCGACCATGCTGCAGCGCATTTAGCTGACTTTGTTACCGGCGCCAATAAAGATGGTTTCCACTTCACAGGCGTGAACTTCGACCGGGATATCACCACGTATCAGGTGGCTGATTTACGAAATGTGGTTGAAGGTGATCCAAGCCCATGCGGTAAAGGCAAGTTAGTCATACGTCGCGGTATTGAGGTAGGTCATATTTTCCAGTTGGGTGATCGTTATTCATCTGCCATGAAAGCCGGTGTACTAAACGAAGAAGGCAAACACCAGATTATGACCATGGGTTGTTACGGTGTCGGCGTATCCCGCATTGTTGCGGCTGCTATTGAGCAAAACCATGACGAATACGGTATTAAATGGCCAGTGGCTATAGCACCATTTCAGGTGGCGATAGTGCCGATGAATATGCACAAATCAGTACGTATTCAGGAAGCGGCTGAGCAGCTGTATAAAGAACTGAGCGCAGCTGGTTTTGAAGTTTTATTTGACGATAGAAAAGAGCGTCCTGGTGTGATGTTTGCTGATATGGAGCTGTTAGGTGTGCCTTATCACATCATAGTCGGCGAACGTAATCTGGATGAGCAGAAAGTAGAGCTGAAAAATCGTCTGACTGGTGAAAAGCTGATGCTGGCCTTATCTGATGTAGTAGCTCAGATAAAGTCGCTCTGATTACAGTCAGTCATCTACAAGGCCCTGTTCTGACGGGGCCTGTTTTTTTAAGGAGTCTTTGATGTATTTTGGTAGTCATTCCATTCCTGAGCTCGCGGGACTTAAATTTGCACAGCGGATGCAAGTGATCCGCGCAGCCACTGAGCAAGTCCCTACTCCACAAAAACTTTTATTGAACCTGCTCAAACTGGCCATTTTAATTCCGCTGTTTTTAGTCATAGCTCAATGGGAATCATGGCAAAGTACTGTCACTATCATTGTATTGCTGGCTGCCTACCCATTGTTGACAAGGCCTCTGACCTTTGCCTTGTGTCGCCCCTACTTACAGCAAGCTCGCACTAAACTGCGGCTCTAGTAACGCCTCATGCTGAAATTTTTATGTGACATCACTAACAAGGAAGGCCGCAGCTGTCCTCTGGAGCAAAGGTTTAGCAAAAAACAGCAAGCCATAGCGGACCGTGAGCAGGAATTACTGCACATCGCCCATCAATTGGTGAAGGCCGAAGGTTACGCCAATTTGACGATGGATAAACTGACAGCGGCCAGCCCTTATTCCAAAGGCACCATCTACAATCATTTTTCCAGTAAAGAAGATGTGATCACTGCCCTTTGTAATTCTGCTTTACGCCATGAAATCAGCTTGTTTAAAAAAGCAGAATTATTTAATGGCAGCAGCAGGGAAAAAGCCTTAGCTTTGCATCAGGCCTATTTATTGTCGGCAAAAATGCAGCCCATTTTGTTTAGTTGTTTATTGACGGCTAAGTCGCCCTGGGTGCAGGAAAAAAGCTCGCCTGCGCGCTTAACTGTGCAACAAGAGCTTGAAAAGGAAGTGACACAGATGGTCGATCTGTTGCTGCAGCAAGCCATAGATGCCAACGAGTTGCAGCCGAAAAACGCAGCAACCATAGATCTGATGGCCTTTGCCAATTGGGCAATTTCTTTTGGTGGCATAGCACTTTTAAGTAGTGCCAGCGAAACGTACAGCATAGAGCGTCTGCAGGGAACCCATCCATTTTTGTTCAACCTAAACTGCATGCTCGATGGCATGAACTGGTTGCCACTGAGCACGGACTGGGATTATTGCCAGAGCTGGCTGAGGATTGAGAAAGAAATCTTTAGTGCCGAACAACAGCAGCTCGCCACAGGCTTACCACTGACATTAAGTTAACTAAAGCATAGATCGGCTATATTTCTGTAGCGATGCAACTTTTTTCAACTATTTAACACAAATCAATGCAGCAAAGCTGATGATCCAGATCATGCTTTACCAGTATAATAATCAAGATGTTATTTCCCCTAACGGATGCAAATTTATGGTCTTACGCATGAAGCCTGTTTTAATGTCGTGCCTGTTGTTACTGGCGGTCACTGGCTGTGCCAGCAAAAAAGCAGCGGATGAGCAACAAGCTCAAACTAATTATCAGGACCCACGAGACCCTATTGAATCGGTGAACCGGGATATCTGGGATTTTAACTACGACGTACTGGATGCTTATGTGCTGCGTCCTGTTACTGTAGGTTATATGACGGTAGTACCTAAACCTGCCCGTACCGGCATAGCAAATGTGATCAGTAACCTGGATGAACCTACTAACTTTGTGAACGGCATTTTGCAGGCAAAACCGAAAAGCGCGGCGATAAGTTTGGGTCGTTTTGTGCTGAACAGCACTGTAGGTTTATTTGGTTTGTTTGACGTGGCTACCCGTCTGGATTTGAAAAATCAGTATGAAGACTTTAATCAGACCTTAGCCAGCTGGGGTGTAGCTGACGGCCCTTATCTGATGTTACCAGCCTTAGGCCCATCTACTGTGAGAGACACCACTGGTACTGTGGTTGATAACCTGTATTTCCCGTCGACCTGGCTGAATACACCTTTAACTATCACTAAAGCTGTATTAGGTGCTTTGGGTGGTCGTGAGCAGATGATGTCGATGGAGCAGTTGCTGAATGATTCAGTTGATCCATACGCTTTTATCAAAGAAGCCTATTACCAGCGTAAAGAGTTTCAGATTTACGATGGTAATCCGCCGAAAAAAGCCGAAGAAGACGAAGCTTATCTGGATGAATACCTGCCTTAACCAGCAGAGAATACGTATTCAGAGAGCAAAGGCCAGTCCGCTGGCCTTTCTTATTGAATAACGACTCTCTCCAGCACTGCACTGGTTTGCTTTAAACCCGCAGCTGTAGCCCCGCCTATAACGTAAATAGCATCATCCAGTACAACAGCACCCAAACCATGACGGGGTAGCGGCATTTCTCCGTGCTGCTGCCAGTTATTTTCTGCAGCAGAATAAGCCCAGACTTTAGTGAATACTCCGCCGCCCTGCTCAAAAAACTCCCCTCCAAATACCCAGAGCTGTTGATGAAGTACAGCTGCGGCTAAACCCGCTTGCGCTTGTGGCATAGCTTTTTCCAAAGCCCACTGCTGGTTTTTTGGATTAAACCTATGAACGCCAGCTTTGTTGCCAGCTTTGACTTGTCGCCCCCCATCAGATAAGCCATGTCATTCCATACCACAGCTGCGGCACTATTTTTAGCTTCCGGCAAAACTGGCCCCATGTCAGTTTTTAATGACTTTGGATCAAAAATCCAGTGGACGGCTACATCAGTCTGATCGTGCCACTGGGCATTTGCCTCTGTTGCAGGAGAACGTCCGGATACAAGATGTACTTTGTCACTCAGCACAAAACTCACAGTTTCACTTAAAGGTGCAGGCAAGGTCGCAACTTTTAGCCAACGTTGCTGCTTCAGATTTAACTGCAACACATCAGCACTGGCACTCCAGTGCCCACCATTCGCCTGAATAAATCCACCAAATAAAAACAGCTGGTCGTCCACAGCCACCAACTGACCATGGTGGCGCCCTTCAGGTAAAGCGGGTCCATAACGCCATGTGTTGGTGGTTGGATTATAAATCTGCACTAGTGCCGTCATTTGGCCTTGTTGCTTTGGTAATTCAGAACTTAAGCCACCGGCAACATAAATTTCGCCCTTAAATACGGCAGGGTAAATCTCCTGCACAGGCAAAAGCATATCGGCCAGCCTCTGCCAGCTCAAACTAGCAGCCAGCAGCTGAGCACTAAACACCATCAACAAAATACCAACAAACTTCATAAGAAACTCCAATAAAAAAAGGCCAGCGGATTGCTCCTGCTGGCCTTCTGAAGCTATTAAAAAACTTAGCTTTGCATACGCTCAGCGCCGTGCATCCAACGTACTAAAGTACCGGATAACATCCAAAGCACCACAGCAAAGACCACCAGTGCTACAGCTATACCACCAAATACCACCAGTAAACCAGCGTGAGCGGCCTGTACACCAAAAGATGCGGCAAATTCAACGACGGCAGGATTGTCACCTGCAGTATCTGAATAAGCACCGACAAAACCTGCCAGATAATGCGCCACTGCAGGCATCAGGAACCAGACGCCCATAATCAGCGACGCCAGTTTCACCGGAGCCAGTTTAGTCATTAAGGACAAGCCCACAGGAGAAATACACAACTCACCTAAAGTGTGGAATAAAAAGGCTAAAGTTAACCACATCATGCTGGATTTAGCAGAAGGGTTGACCTGCATCTCAAATACACCAACAATCAGGAACAGGAAGCCTATAGAAGTTAACAACATACCAAATAAAATTTTGATAGGTGCGTCAGGTTGTTTATTCATTGCATTGAGTTTCACCCATAACCAGGCAAATACAGGAGCAAACATCAGAATAAACAGCGGGTTTAACGATTGGAACCAACCTGCTGGAACTTCAAAAGTGCCTACCATACGGTCTGTGTGTTCAGAAGCGAACAAACTCATTAAACCACCCGCTTGCTCAAAAGCCAGCCAGAACATAGTCACGAAAATAAACAGGAATAACACCACGCGCAGACGATCAAACTCAACTTTAGTTAAAGGAGTCGGAGTACCTGAAGAGCTGCGGGACAAAATACGACCCGGCACTTTACCTAAATCACCTAAGTACTTTTGTGCAAACAATAATTGGATCACCACAGATAAGGTCATACCAATACCAGCAGCTAAATAGCCATAACGCCAGCCGAATGCATCGCTTTCACCTAAAGACGAGGTGACTAATGGCGCGATAAAGGCACCTAAGTTGATACCCATATAGAAAATAGTGAAGCCACCGTCACGACGGGCATCACCTTGTGGATACAAGTCACCCACTATCGCAGAGATATTCGGTTTAAATAAACCGTTACCAGCAATAATAAAACCTAAACCCACATAAAACAGCGACATGCTGTGCGGCGTGGCCGCAAACAGGGTGTACTGGCCTATGGCCATTAAAGCACCACCGAGAATAATAGATTTACGCTGGCCTAACAGATTGTCTGCAATCAAACCACCAAATAAAGTGGCGGCGTACACCAAGCCTGTGTAGTACCCGTATAACAACAAGGCATCGCCGTGACTCAGGCCAAAACCTGGGTTGGTCGATTCAGTGGCGGCAACTAAAGTCAGAATAAGTAAAGCGCGCATCCCGTAGTAGGAAAAACGCTCCCACATTTCTGTGGAAAAAAGCAGGAAGAGTCCTTTCGGATGACCAAATAAAGTCCCCGAAGCTGGCGGTTGATTCATAACGTGATCCTAGATTGTGGGTTTATTTTAATTATGGTTGAAGCGACTTGACTGTCAGATGCAGACCGCAATGTGCAGATCCAAACACCGGACAGACTTCTCAAAGTTGCCGTGTTATAGCCTATTGGCCAGCAAATGAAAAGAGGCAAAGGGGCAGAACGCCGACGCAAAAGGCCAGAGCCTGACCTTTTGCTTATTTAATCGGCAGTTTCAGCAGATATTTAAGCAAGACTTCAGCCTGAGTTAAGGCTTTAGCTCCAGACTCAGCTTCAGCTTTGGCTCAGCAAAACTAAGCACTTCAGACTGCACCTGGGGTCCATTTTCGTCATTCAGTACTTGTCCTGATAAAGACAAACGGGCGCTGATTTGAATGCGCTCTGCGTTAGCCAAAGTCCAGCCAGGTTGCATGGCCTGAGCTTCACTTAGTTCAATGCTTTGAGTGCCATTAAACACAGCCAGCTTTTGCACTGCTAAAGGCAAAGGCGGACCATCCACAGCTTTAGCAAATACAAAAAGAGTACCTGTTTTGTATTGCTCCGCTAACTCTGGACTGATACTCAGCTGCACTGAAATCTGACGACCAGATACAGCGGCTGTATTCGGCGCTTCGGCTTGTTCTGGTGTTGAAGTCAGCCCAAGTTTCTGCTGCACCAAGGCATAACGTGGGTCGGATTTATCCAGCTTCGGCAACAACAACTGCCAGGCTTTTTGAGCTTGTTCTTTATCGCCGCGCTCTTCAGCCACCATCCCCAGCATAGACAAGGCGTCGGTATTTTCAGGGTCCTGTTGCAGCACTTTGGCTAAACTCCGCGCCGCTTTGGCCAGATGTTCTTCGCTACCGCCGACCAACAGTGCCTGACTGTAACTAATCAACACATTGACGCGGTTCGGAGTTAAAGCCAAGGCTTTTTCAAAAGCTTCAATGGCATCATCCAGCATGCCTTTAGACAGCCAAATACGGCCAATCACAAACCAGGCTACTGCATCATCACCTTCTTTGCTGATTTTTGTCCGCAGCGCCAACGCAAATAACTCTATTTCCTCGTTTGTTAAAGGTTCTCCCTTATTTAACAAGGCCCGCTCGCCATAGGCCGGGAGCTGTTGCTGCGCAGTCTGCCAGTTCTTCAGTTGCGTATAATGGCCTGTCTGGCTGTACAGAGCTACTGTGCCCACCACCACAAGCAACGAAGTGCCCAGCACCCAGGCTGTTGCAGAACTTGAAGTTGTTTGCTGACTTTGCTGTGATTGCAAATACTGAGCTTTTAATTCCGAAGCAGCCTGAGTGAAATCCTGCTCTGCTAATTCGCCATTGTCACGAGCTTGTGACAACAAACGTAGTTTATCTTCAAACTGCACTACCGGATTTAACTGTACTTCTTCTCCCTGGCGGCGGAAAAATAACAGCAATATCAGAACAAGCGCCAGCATCAAAGCTGCGGCAAAACTTAACGACATCAGCATCAGCTTTTTCTCCTGTACTGCTCAATCAGTTGATCGAGTTGCTGTTCCAGCTCTGGCTCTGACTGCATCTGAGCCTGATCTGCGGCTTCAGACACCTCAGCTTTGCCTTGGGCTTTACGACGTACCACAAGCAATACCATCAGTCCGACCACCATCAGCGCTGGCAATAACCATAAAATCAAGGTGAATTTATTCAGCGGCGGCTGGTAATGCACAAAATCGCCGTAACGGCTTTTCATATACTCCAGCACTTGTGCTTTGTCTTGTCCCTGCTGCACCAGCTCCAATGTTTTATTGCGCATATCTACGGCAACAACAGCATTAGAGTCAGCAATATTCTGATTCTGGCATTTAGGGCAACGTAATTCGTGCGTCAGCTCCTTGAATAAAGCTTGCTGCTCCGGGTTTTTAAACTCTATTAAAACCTGGGTTGCCTGTGCTGTACTGATAAGAAACAGCAGGCTTAGAAAAAAGTACTTCATACCCTACTCCTGCAAGCTTTGATAAGCAGCAGCCAGCTTTTGCTGCCAGACCTGCGGATTAATATCACCAATATGGTGCAGCCTGATAATACCCTGAGCATCGACCAAAAAGGTTTCCGGCGCACCAGTGACGCCTAAATCAAAAATCAGCGTGCGGTCTTTATCCAGAATATTCCATTGATACGGATTGCCCTGTTGCTCCAGTTTTAATGCCACTTCCTGCTGCAAAGCGGCAAGGTTAAACACCTCACCAAACGCAGCGTCTGCTGGCTGCTGATAATACAAACCGACGATCATCACTCCCTGTTCGCGCAGCTCTGTTAAATAAGCAAGCTCGGCATTACAGGTCACACACCAGGTGCCCCAGACATTCAGTAAAAACGGCTTACCCTTGACACTGTCAGGCGTCCAAATCTTTTCCGGCTGTTGTAAATCCGGCAAAGCAAACGCAGGCAATGGCTTATCAATCACCGAAGACTCACGCTCCATAGGGTTAGAGAATAAACCACTGAACAAAAACACTGACAAACCAATAAAGAGTGCAAATGGGATAAAAAATGCAAGTTTACGCATCTGCTGTCTCCTTCAGTTCCCCGGGAGCAGTTTTACGACGGTAGCGTTTATCGCACAATGCAATCAAACCGCCCAGCGCCATTAATAAGCCACCCAGCCAAATCCAGCGTACAAAAGGTTTCACATACAAACTTAAGGCCCAGCTGTCATCAGACAAGGACTCACCCAAGGCCACATACAAATCCCGGCTTAAACGGGCATGCACAGCAGCTTCTGTCATCACAGTACGCTGCACTGTATAAAAACGTTTCTCTGCATGTAAGTGAGTGACATAGTCGCCCTGGTAGCTAACATCCAGCTCAGCCGCTTCGCCTGTGTAATTGGGGCCATTCAGTGGATAGACTTCCACTAGCTTAAACTGATAACCAGCCAACTCCACTTGCTCACCTGCTTTCATTCTGACCTGAGTTTCGACACTGTAGGTTTTGGTCATAGCCACACCGACCACCAGCACCGCAAAGCCAATATGCGCCAGCGTCATGCCAAAATGACTGGCGTTGAGCTTAGTTAAGCCTTGTTTGACTGACCCGAACTGCTGCAAGCGCTGCAACAATTCAAAAATAGCGGAAGAACCGACCCAGGCACCGAGTAATAAACCTAACAAGGCTAAATTGGCCTGAATACTTTGTGTCGCCGCCAAAGTGCCCAGCGCCAGAATCAAAGTCGCTATCGCCACTAAACTCATTGGCTTCAGTAAAGGTTGCACTTGCTGTTGTTTCCAGCGCACCCAGGGGCCTAAACCCAGCAACAAGGCAAAAGGGATCACCAGATAATAAAACAGCTGATTAAAAAACGGCTCGCCAATAGAGATTGAGCCTAAGCCCAGTTCTTTATGTACCAGCGGAAATAAAGTACCAAGCAGTACCACTAAAGTCGCGGTGAGCAGGAAAATGTTATTGCCCCACAACAGTACTTCGCGGGAGAACAATTCATAGCGGGCCTGACTGCGTACTGAGTGCATCCGTAGTGCATACAGCAGTAATGAGCCACCGACCACCACCAGTAAAAACGCCAGTAAATACAAGCCTCGATCCGGATCAGCAGCAAAAGAATGCACTGATACCAACACCCCTGAACGAACTAAAAAGGCGCCCAATAAACTTAACGAAAATGCAGCTATAGCCAAAAGCACTGTCCAGGATTTGAAGGTGCCCCGTTTTTCAGTCACAGCTAAAGAGTGAATAAGCGCAGTACCGACCAACCATGGCATAAAGGAGGCGTTTTCTACCGGGTCCCAGAACCACCAGCCCCCCCAGCCTAATTCAGCATAAGCCCACCAGCTGCCAAGCATGATGCCAAGAGTCAAAAACATCCAGGCCGCTAAAGTCCAGGGTCTGGCCCAGCGCGCCCAGGTACTGTCAAACTTGCCGCCCATCAAGGCTGCTATGGCAAAAGCAAAAGACACGGCAAAACCAACATAGCCCATATACAACATGGGCGGATGGATGATCATGCCAAAGTCTTGCAATAACGGATTTAAGTCACGACCATCGACCGGGAAATACGGCAGACTGCGCATAAAAGGATTAGACATAAAGAGCACAAAGGCATAAAAACCTACAGCTATTAAGCCCATGACACCTAAAATTCTGCCCTGAAACTGTAAAGGCAAACTGCGGGAAAACAGCGCCACGGCAGCAATCCAGCCGGACAAGGTTAATAACCACAACAACATCGAACCTTCATGCCCACCCCAGACTGCAGTCAAACGGTAATACCAGGGCAATAAGGAGTTGGAGTTGGTCGCTACATAGACCACAGTAAAATCATTCGACCAAAAGGCGTAAGACAAAGCCCAAAATGAAAAGGCAGTCAGTAAAAACAAGGCATAAGACAGTGGATTACCTAACTGTAGTGCAGTCTGATGACCTTTAAAGCTGCCATACAAAGGGACTATGGCTAAAGCCAAAGAAATACAAAGCGCAAAGGTCAGCGCCAATTGACCATATTCTGCGATCATGGCTGTTGACCTGCAGGTTTGCCTTGTTCTGGCGTGATAGTCTCAGGCTCAGAAACTTTAGGCTGACCATAGGACTGCATATTTTTTGGCGCCACGTGTTTAATACCTTTCACCGCTTCAGCCACTTCAGGCGGCATATATTCTTCGTCGTGTTTGGCTAATACTTCAGAAGCCAATATGGTCTTTTCATCTACTAGTACGCCTTGGGCTACAATGCCCTGCCCTTCACGGAATAAATCCGGCAATATGCCTTCGTATTCCACTGTAACCAGTGGGCCTGTGTCGACTAAATCGAAGCTGACTTTCAGTGAGTTCGGGTCGCGGCGTACCGAGCCTTTCACCACCATGCCGCCAATTCGTAAGCGCTGGCCAATTTCAGGTTTTATTTTGTCATCGCCCATGCCTTCAATCAGTTGGCTTGGCGTATAAAACAAATCAATATTTTGCTGCAATGCATACAACATGGCGCCAATGGCACCACCTAACAACAACACAAAGGCCACAACAGCCACTAAGCGTTTTTGACGTCTCGGATTCATCTACTTCTCTCTCTCCTGATGTTGCCGCACCCGTTGCTCCCGCGCTGCTTTGGCACGGATTTGTTGTTGTATTTGTTTATGTTGTCGCTTGCTGTACCACCACAAGCCCAGCAACAACAGATAAGTAGAACCAAAAGATAACCAGACAAAAAGCGCGTAACCGCCCATAGCCCAAAAGTATGCCCAGGATGTAAAAGCCATTAGCTTTGCTCCCCTTGTTGTTGATCCACCAATTGCCGGACCCAAGGTCTGTGCTGTTCAAAAATTAAGATCTGACTGCGTAAACGTAAACAGGTTAAAGCCGCTAACAGCAAGGCAAAACCTAAAAGGCTGATCAAAAGTGGCCATAACATCGAAGGGTCAATCGAAGGTTTAGCAAATTTAGTAATAGTAGCGCCTTGATGTAAGGTGTTCCACCACTCCACTGAGTAATGAATGATAGGCAGATTCACCACTCCCACTATCGCCAGCAAAGAGGCGACTTTGATACCGCGGGCTGCTTCTGAAAAAGCGCCGGCAAGCGCAATCACACCCAGATATAAAAACAACAACACTAATTCGGAAGTTAAACGTGCATCCCAGACCCACCAGGTGCCCCACATCGGCTTGCCCCAGGCAGCACCGGTAAATAATGCGATGACAGTGTAGACAGCGCCTATAGGTGCAATCGCCAATACGGCCCACTGTGCAACACGAATTTGCCAGACCAGACCTATAAAAGCAGCAATGGCCATGCTGCTATAAGCCCCCATGGACCAAATGGCTGAAGGCACATGAATGTAAATAATGCGGTAACTATCCCCTTGCTGATAATCCGAAGGGCTAAAGGCCAAGCCCCAGATATTACCGAGCAGCAATGTAAACAAAGCCAGTCCCATCAAATAAGGCAATAAACGGCCACACAGATGGTACAAAGTTTCAGGTTTAGCGTAAGGATCTAACCAACGGAACATACTACCCCACATTCATTCGAAGTGCCTGACGCACAGCCAGAGGCACCAGCGCTAAGGCAAACAATAAAAAAGCTAATAATACAGCCAACTGCCCCGTATAAGGCAACGCTGTGGCTGCGGCTTCCATAGCACCACTGGCAAAAATCAGCAGTGGAATATACAAAGGTAAAATAATCAGCGCCTGCAGAATACCGCCTTTATCTGCAGCCATAGTCAGCGCCGCCCCCAGCACACTCAGCAAGCTTAATACGGGCGTACCCAGTAAGAGGGTCACTACTAACACCTGCCAACTTTGCCAATCGAGCCCCAATAACACTGCAATAAGCGGAGAGACCAACACTAAGGGCACACCGGTCGATAACCAGTGACAACAAATTTTGGCCGTAACATAACTAAACAATCCCTGACGACCTGCCACTAACTGCTCAATCACCCCATAACGGTAGTCATCTTTAAACAAACGTTCAGCCGATAACAACACACTTAACAGCGCCGCTATCCAGACCAAACCTGGCGCTATTTGTTTTAACATGCCGGGTTCAGGACCTATCCCAAGCGGAAACAAGCTCAGGACCAATAAAAAAAACACCAATGGATTCAGCCAGTCGGCCTTTTGCCGCCCCAACAGCTGTAACTCACGTTGAACTAAAGCGCGCCACATCACCATCTGTACTCCAGTTCTATCGCCTGAAGTGCCGGATAATCAGCTGACAAGCTCTGGTGGCTGGTCAATACAATAAGACCACCTTTGGCAAGATGCTGTAAAAAATGCTGTTCCAGTGTAGCGATCAACTGCTGATCCAAAGAAGTAAAAGGCTCATCCAATATCCACAAAGATTTCGTGCTAAACCACAAACGAGCTAAAGAGACGCGACGCTGCTGACCGGCAGAGAGCATGAAGCAAGGAATATCTTCAAGACCGGCAAGGCCCAGAGAGCCCAATAACTGGTAAGGATCTGCTACAGCTTGTTCAGATAACGCCGACCAGAAGGCTAAGTTTTGTAAGGCTGTGAGCTGCGGATGAATACCGCTGTGGTGGCCAATAAACAGCAACTGCCCGGCAAACTCTTCGGATTGCCCGGACAGAGGTTTACCGCGGAATAAAATCTGACCGTCTTCAGGCAAAGTTAAACCCGCCAGCAGTCGCAACAGCGAACTTTTACCGGCACCGTTTTTTCCTTGTATATAAAGCACTTGCCCTGCACTTAACTGAAAATTTAAGTTTTCAAACAACACTCTGTCCTGGCGGACACAGCTTAATGCTTCGGCGGCCAAAATTATCGACAAAGGGCAAACTCCCAAAAAAAGTCGCGGCATCTTAGCATATTGGCAATAGAATACGAATGCGCTATAACCTTGAAACAGCGGGCTTTATAGAAATTAATGTTTTAGATCAAAACCACAAGCGCCGATATAATTGAGCGAAGCCCTGATGGCAACCAATGGATGTACAGCCCAGTGAACCCGATCACTCTAGATAGTGCGTTAAGTGCCCAAACCAAAGGGTCAGTACCTGCTGCTGTGCTGGTAGAAGAACATAACTATCAGGCGCTGCTGAATATTGGCAAAGATGGTATAGGCCAATTAAAGCTGCAAGGCCCGTCTGGTATGGTGTTGATCCAGGATGCCAAACTGAATTTACCAGCCTTACAGGGGCAGCTAATGGTGCAATTAACTCAGGCTTTGTCAGGTCAGTTGCAATTAAAACTGAGCCAAAATGGGCCCCAGCCCATGCCAGTACAACTGACTCAGCCGCAATTGCAACAATTGGTAACCCAACTCAGTGCGCAAATTTCAACGCAAACCAATTCCCAACTCAATTCTCAATTAACGGCCCAGCTGCAAACGCAATCAAGCTCGGATCTGGCGAAAGCCGTGCAGGTGCAGGTACAAATTCAGCGTCAGGATCAGCAACTGATCTTGCAATTGGGACAAACTAAAGTGCAGTTGCCTTTACCTGCCGCCTTGCAAAACTTAGCTGCCAGCCAATGGCTGGATGCCAAACTGCAATTAAAAGCCGGACAGCTTAGCCTGGTTTTACCAAAAGCGGCCTTACTGCCAACTACTGTGGATCCAAAAGCTGCACCTGAGTTGCTGACGGTGCCGCTTAAAACTGGATCTACATCGATCCCCCAGAAAAGTCAGCCAGTAGCAGCGGTACAAACTCAGGCACAGATAAAAACACCAGCTTTAGCACAACAGCAAACTATTATTCCGTTGCCTGCCCCAGTGCAGCAGCGCATTTTGCCTTTGGTATTACCCCAGTTAACCCATGCAGTATCAGGCACAGTATTGAGTTTAAATGAGTTAAAACAACTGCCCTTGCCCGCAGCGACCAAACAGCAACTGGCCGATCCGCACTATCAGCTGCAAGTCACGCCTCAAGGTCAGCTACAACTCAAAGCTATCCCTGAACAAAAAACCATAGTGATTGAAGCCCAGCCTAAAGTGCTGCAACTGCAAAGTTCAAAAACAGAAGCAAATCAGGCTGTGTCAGGCCCTATCGAAGCAACAAAGTTTGTAAAACCTCAGGTAGAACCTGCAGTGCTAAATCAGGCCTGGCGCCAGTTATTGCCTATGCTGGATCCGCAGTGGGAAAATCTGGCTGACGTACCGGAGTTGCCTGAAGCAGTCAAAGCAATTTTGCAGTTAGTACGGCAAAGCCAGCCGGATGCCAGCAAACTAAGCAATCTGGCGCAGCTACCGGCTCAGTTACAGGCCTTGTTGCAGTTTAATCCACTGCAAAACGTCACTATGCCGCAAACCGCAGCTGGTACTCTGGCGGTCGCTATTCAGTTATTGTTAGGCCGTCTGGGGCAGACTTTGCCGCAAAATGACAAAGGGCCGAATAAAGATCATAAGCTCAAAGAGTTTGTGGCACAGCTCGATCAAACCCAAAGTAGTCAACTGCTTAAACAACTCTCCAGCCACAGCTCTTCAATGCAACATGCCCAGCTCGCGACCCTGGAGCAACAAAGTAAAGATCCGTTGCAGCAGATTTTCTTGACCTTACCGATCCAAAACCAGCAAGTCTCAGACTTTTGTCAGATAGCCATCAGCCAGCAGGAAGAAGAGCAGGAAAATGGCAAAGGTAAGTCTGTGGCCTGGCAGTTGTCGATGAAATTTGATTTAAAACAGCTGGGACAATTGTTGGCGATCAGTAAGTTATCCGGCTCGTCCTTGTCGTTGCAGTTGTATACCGACACCAGCATGCTAAAACTGCTGGCAGAAAAATACCTGCCACTATTAAAAGACAGATGCAAAGCTCAGGGCATTGATGTGAAAGAAGCCCATTGTCAGCTCGGCAAAATTCCGGATAGCTTAATGCCAAAAACCACCAGCTTGCTGGCCATTCGAGTGTAGAACCAATGAAAGACGTGACGAAAAATTCCGATGCGATAGACCTAGACGCCAGTGCCGTAGCCCTGGCTTATGATGGCAAAAATGCACCACAAATAGTGGCAAAAGGTCATGGTGAACTGGCGCAGGATCTTATTGCCACAGCCAAAGAGCATGGGGTCTTGGTGCATGAAGATGAAGAGCTGGTCAAAGTATTGCAACGCATTGAACTTGGTACGGATATCCCAAAAGAGCTCTATATCATTATCGCCGAACTAATTGCCTTCTCTTATGTGCTACAGGGTAAATTCCCGGACGAGTGGCACAATATTCACCAGCGTATCGATTTAAAAAGCTAACTTTCTCTCGTATCACTGACCAGCATAGTGCGGCAGGACGATACCGCCGGATGCGAAATTTGCACCTGAATGTCGCTGATCAACTGATGCAGATCTGACTCTGCAACAGTTGCTTTCATCTGCAGCTGAAACTCCAGGCAGGCATGACCATGCCAATTGGTTACACCTAATAAATCCCAGTCCAAAAGCTGCGGATGACTCAAGGTATGACCACAGTCCCGCGCTACTTCATCTAAGTCGGCGTCATCATCCGACAAATCCACTTCAAGGTATAAATACAACATCATCGGTCTTCCTGCTCCAAGGCATAGTCAGCAGCTTTTTGTGCATGCAAAAAAGTCGTATCAAATAACGGCACAGCGCAGTCCTCTGCACTTACCAATAAAGCTATTTCAGTGCATCCCAGAATAATGGCTTCTGCACCTTGAACCACCAAATCTGCCATGATCTGCAGATACTGCAACCGTGAGTCTGGCTTCACCAGGCCCAGACACAATTCCTGATAAATCACCTGATGCACTAAGGCTCTGCTCTCTTCGTCCGGCACCAGCACCTCTAAACCATAAGACTCGGTCAGACGTTTTTTATAGAAATCCTGCTCCATGGTAAAGCGGGTGCCTAATAAAGCAACTTTGTTCAAACCTGCCAGCTGAATGGCTTCGGCCGTGGCATCAGCAATATGCAACAGTGGAATAGTCACGGCAGTTTCAATCACAGCGGCCACTTTATGCATAGTATTAGTACAAAGCACTAAACAATCAGCTCCAGCGGCTTGCAGTTTAACTGCCGCTTCTGCCAATAATTCACCAGCTCTGTCCCAATCGCCACTGCGCTGCAACGCTTCAATGTCGGCAAAATCCACGCTGTATAAAATGATTTTGGCGCTGTGCAGGCCGCCTAGTTGCTGTTTAATGTGCTGATTGATCTGACGGTAATAAGGAATAGTTGACTCCCAGCTCATACCGCCTAGTAAACCTATAGTTTTCATTAAAAGTTCTCGAGGGTAATGACGGGGTTACAGTAACAAGGCCGGCTACTATAAACAACAAACCCGTTGACGACTGCAACGGGTTTTTATCATTCACGCAGAATAGGTAGTGCTTAGTAATAAATATCCGCTTTTTGATGCAGTTGAGGTTCGTCCTGCAGATCATCAAAAGAGACGGCTATATGCTGATCTTTATTATCCAGATCGGACAAATACACAGCTCTGTCCTGTGCATCAATCCAGCTCACTACACCTATGCCTTTTTTAGTTTGGCACACCATGCCTAATTTCAGCTCAAGTACGTTCATCTTACTTCTCCTCAGGCTTCGTCATTTAACTTGTCTGCTAAGTTAGACGCCCAAAGATGACATTATGATGTCCGACCAGATAAATTAATGCTAACTGAATGAAATAAGGTGAAATTTAGTTCGGGTCAGAGTGTTTCACTGACCCGAAACAGCACAAAATCAGATACGGGTACGTTTTTTCTGAGTTTGTTTTGGCTTTTTCGCTTTGGCGCTTGAAGCGGCAGCTGCTTTTTCTGCTTTTACGACTTCAGGCTTCGCACCCGACTGCACCATGATTTGATGCTTACGTACCGCACGCTTAATACCTGCCATACGACGACGACGTTCATCGCGGTCTTCCGGCTTCATTAAACTTGTCGTCTCTGGCGACATCTGCACCAATTTACGTAAATAGTTTACTTCTTCCAGCGGGTATTCAGCATAACCACCCGCTGGTAAATGTTTAGGCAGCAATAAATCACCGTAACGAATACGGATTAAGCGGCTCACCACAGCCCCCTGGGATTCCCACATCCGGCGAACTTCGCGGTTACGGCCTTCCGTCAACACTACATGGAACCAGCGGTTAATACCTTCGCCGCCCATAGACTTCACTTTTTTGAAGTTAGCTTTACCATCTTCCAGCTCAACACCCGTGCGCAGTTTTTGGATCATCGCATCGTTGACATCACCAAATACCCGCACTGCGTATTCACGTTCAACTTCAAACTTTGGATGCATTAAACGATTGGCCAGTTCACCGTCTGTGGTGAACAGCAATAAACCGCTGGTATTAATATCTAAACGGCCTATGGCTATCCAGCGTGAGTCTTTAATTTTTGGCAGGCGGTCAAATACCGTAGGACGACCTTCCGGATCGGTACGGGAACAAATTTCGCCTTCAGGTTTATGGTAAGCAATAACCCGGCACACCTGTTCCGCTTCAGCGGCAATTTTCACCGGATGTCCATCGACCCGCACTTGTTGGTTGGCATGAATACGATCGCCTAAATGTGCCACTTTGCCATCCACAGTCACACGTCCAGCACTGATGTATTCTTCCATCTCGCGGCGGGATCCAACACCGGATCGCGCCAGCACTTTCTGTAGTTTTTCACTCATGATTTAATGTATCTCTTCAGTCATCACGACTGGGTTAAAAAAATCCGGCGTTGCCTGAAACTCGGCCAGAGCAGGTAAATCGCTTAAATCCTTTAAGCCAAAATAATCTAAAAATGTCGGCGTGGTGGCATACAAACCTGGACGACCTGGTACTTCTTTATGCCCCACCACTTTGACCCAACCGCGGTCGAGCAAAGTACGCATAATCTGACTGCTGACCGTCACCCCCCGCACTTCTTCAATTTCGCCGCGGGTAATAGGCTGACGATAAGCAATCAGCGCCAAAGTTTCCAGCACAGCACGGGAATAACGCGGTGAACGTTCCGGCCATAATAGCGCCAGATATTCACTTAAATCAGCGCGAGTCTGAAAGCGAAAACCAGAAGCGGTTTCAATCAACTGAATGCCGCGGCCCAAATAATCCTGTTGCAACTGACTTAAAGCCTGCTGCAAACGTTTTCGGGTTAACTCAAAACTTTCCAGCACAGTGCTTTGCAAGTCATTGACAGACAAAGGTTTATCAGAGGCAAAAATAGCGGCTTCGACTAACTGCAGCAGTTGTTGCTCGTTAATTTTTTTCGCCATGCCCTCTCCTTGTTATCTATCTGCAATAGCTGCGAATAACCAAGTAGTTGATGATACAGCAAGGCGACCAACGATAGAGTCCCCAACATACATAGTAAACTATGTGATTGGGGCGAAAGAGTTGAGTCAACGCCGCTGTCGCTTTAAATACGGCCGCTATTATGAAGATCTGATATGGATTTGACCATAAGCTTCTACCTGAATCACTTGTATTAGCTTCTCTTTCACCAGCTCTAAAATAGCTAAAAAGCTGACCACTACACCTTGTCGCCCTTCTGCTAAGTCAAAACACTCAGCAAATTCAAGGTAGTCAGAGCGGCCTTTGAGCAACTCCAGAATTTTGCTCATACGCTCGCGGGTGGATAAATGCTCTTTTTTAATCTGGTGATGCTGAAAATCCTTGGCGCGTTTGGCAATGTCTTTTAGTGCCAGCAAAATTTCCTGCAACGACACTTCTGGCAAAATTACATAAGGCTCAAAATTATCATCTAAGGCTGCTTTGGCTGGAAAATAATCCCGCTCCTGGCGCGGCAGGCCGTCCATATCCGTAGCGGCTTTGCGGATAATTTCGTATTCCTGCAAACGCCGGACTAAATCAGCACGGGGATCCACCTCTTCATCCGACTTATGGTCGTGCTGCGGCAGTAATAAACGTGATTTAATTTCCGCCAGCATAGCGGCCATTAATAAATACTCTGCCGCCAGTTCAAAGTTCATATCCTGCATTAAATCAATGTATTCCATATACTGCAGGGTGATTTCATTGATCGGCAAATCGACAATATCAAAGCGGTGACGACGAATTAAATACAGCAGAAAATCCAGCGGGCCTTCAAAACTTTCCAGCAATACCGACAGCGCTTCAGGCGGAATATACAAATCTTCCGGCTTATCCAGCACAGCCTCGCCGCGGACAAAAGCCAGCGGCAAAGGCTGCTGTATCGTCAGGCTGGCAAAGCTGTCGGCTAAAGGCTCAGACATTACTGCCTAACCGGATTTTCAACCCAAAGTAATTGATGTTGCAGCGCGACGACAAGTGCGTGAGACCCCAGGAACATAGTAAACCTATGTGACTGGGGCGAGAGTGCGAAGTCAACAAATCAAGTACGAAGGGTTTAGACAAAGGCACTGCTATCGCCTGCCCCTTGTCTGATCAGTACCGGATTGTCTTCGGACAAATCAATCACTGTGGTGTGGTTTTCAGCGATTACGCCACCGTGAATAATTAAATCCACCTGACGTTCTAATTGGTCGCGCATTTCTTCCGGGTCGGATTCGGCAAAGTCATTGCCAGGCAACACCAGTGAGCTCGACATTAAAGGTTCGCCCAGCTCTTCCAAAAGCGCCAGCGCAATTTTGTTTTGCGGAATACGTAAACCTACGGTCTTTTTCTTGTCGTTTAACAAACGCTTAGGCACTTCTTTCGTGCCCTTTAGAATAAAAGTATAAGCGCCAGGTGTATGGTTTTTGATTAAACGAAAGGCGCTGTTTTCCACCTTGGCGTAAACAGACAACTCAGAAAAATCGCGGCACATCAGGGTAAAATGATGCTCTGTGTTCATCTGGCGGATTTGTAAAATACGCTCCAGCGCGGCTTTGTCACCTATATGACAACCCAGTGCATAACCTGAATCTGTAGGGTAAATCACTACCCCACCTTGTTGAATAATATGCACAGCCTGTTTGATTAAACGCTGCTGTGGATTTTCAGGATGAATATAAAAAAACTGGCTCATAAAACTCTTCTTATTTTTTGTGCGCGTGATTAAGCAATAGCAATAAATTTGTTAAAAATCAAGATGAAAGCTGTACTGACTTGGGCTCAGGCAACTGCCAGTCCTGCCATACCGGAATGACATCGTCGGTAAAATACAATTGTCTGCCCAGCTCATTCCAGGGCGTTTCCTGATGAAAATCTGAACCGGCAGAGGCGGTTAAACCAAACTTCTGGCACAGCATCCACACCTGACGTTTTTGCACAGGTGTCATCTGAGCTGAAGCCACTTCTATCGCCTTGCCACCAGCGGCAGAAAACTCTTCAGCTAAACGGGTTAACCAGCGGCCATTGAGTTTGTACTTCAGCGGATGGGCTAAAACCGGCGTACCACCTGCGGCTAAAATCCACTGTACAGCCTCTTGCAGCGGCACCCAGTTATTTGGCACATAGCCCGTATTGCCACGACTTAAATACTTTTTAAACACAGTATTCATCGAGCTGGCTTTGCCAATCTGCACCAGATAACGGGCAAAATGAGTGCGGGTTAAGGCGGCGCCATTAGCAATTTTGAGTACATTTTCCAGCACGTCCGGTATTTTGTTTTTCTCTAAACGCCGCGCCATCTCTTCAGCCCGCTCTACTCTGCGCTGTTGCTGCGATGCCAAATGCTGTAAAAATACCGGACAATCTGTATTGATATTTAAACCGACAATATGAATTTCAAACTCGTACCAGCTGGTCGAGATTTCCACACCTGGGATCAGGGTCAAAGGCAGCTGTTTTTCTGCAATAGCGGCACGGGCTTCTGCCAGACCAGCAATAGTGTCGTGATCGGTAATAGCCAGCACATCCACGCCTTTGCTAACGGCGCGCTCCACCAGTTCGGTTGGGCTTAATACACCATCTGAGCAATAAGTGTGGCTGTGTAAATCAATTTTCATGGGAAAGGCTGCCTGACTAAACGGCCGTCATTGTGCCACAAAAGCGTTTATTGGGTTTGCTTTTCTGCAGTACTGCCAAAGCACACCCTATAGCCATCTATCCACTTATACGTATTTTTTTGGGTTTATAACCAAACAGAGCTTGACGGCCATTTGATTTCAGGGTTTTATAGAGGCGTTTTCAAGACAACTGAATTAGAACGGATTTATAGCCAATGCAATTTCAAACAACAACTCAAACTCACATTTGGTGGTGGCATACTCCTTAACGGGCGTGTGGAGGCGTTGTATTCGCTATAAAACCAGGCCCGTTTCGAAAGATGCGGGCCTTTCGTTTTCTTAGGGTTGGTAAAATTTAATAACAGGAAAAACAATGATGAATTCTCAAGTAACACGTTGGCACTGGTGGCGACTTCCTGTTTAGCGGGCCGGACAACTATTGTCCGAATACAGCCAAAAAGCCCGCTTAAAGCGGGCTTTTTTTATATGGCCAATACTTCGCGTTGTTAAAAATCGTTCCTGACGATTTTTTATAAGAATTTAGGATTAGTGATGAATTTACAGCAAATTACTACCACCACAGGACAAGTGGCCAGCTTCAGCCAAACTCTGAGCATTCAGCCTGATCCGCTGCAAAGCTTCAGAGCTTTAACCAGCCAGGGCCAAATGGCGTTGTTACTGGAATCGGCTGAAATTGACAGCAAAAACAGCTTAAAAAGTCTGATGCTGATTGACGCCGCTTTGCGTATTGAGTGCAACTCCTTAGCAGTAAAAGTTGAAGCCTTAACAGACAACGGCAAAACGCTGCTGCCTTATCTGGCGTCTTTGCTGCAAGGCAAAGCAGAGCTGGAACTTTCCCCTACTCTGTTACAGGTGCAGTTTGCCAAAGCCGACCCGCTACTGGACGAAGAAAGCCGCTTGTTGCTGCCGAACTCTTTAACTGTATTACGTTTGCTGCAACAGCAGTTGCAGAACAACAGCGACGAGCCTTTAGCCATCTTTTTAGGCGGTGTGATAGGTTACGACTTAGTCGCTATGGTAGAAGATTTACCCCAAGTGCCAACCGCTGAAAACCAATGCCCTGACTACCTGTTTTATCTGGCTGAAACTTTATTAGTGGTCGATCATCAGGCAGGCAATAGCCGTCTGATTGGTAATGTATTTTGTGGTGCGCAAGCCCAGCAGCAGTATTTTGTTATAGGTCAGCGTCTATCAGAACTGCAGCAGTTATTACAGCAAGCAGCAGAGTCAATAGCAGCAACAGAGCCTGCAGCCAAAGCTGAAGTGAAAGTCGATATCAGCGACGCCGACTTTGTCGCCCAGGTCGAAATGCTGAAACAAAACATTGTGGCTGGTGATGTATTTCAGGTGGTGCCGTCGCGTTGTTTCAGCCTGCCCTGCCCTGATCCACAGGCCGCTTACGCCAAACTCAAACAACAAAACCCAAGTCCTTACATGTTTTACCTGCAGGACAGAAACTTCAGCTTATTTGGCGCTTCTCCTGAATCAGCATTGAAATATGAGGCACAGACAGCCCAAGTTGAAATTTACCCTATAGCTGGCACACGCCGCCGTGGTTTCGCGGCTAACGGTAGTATTGACCGCGACTTAGACAGTCGCATTGAACTGGAACTGCGTCAGGACGAAAAAGAAAAAGCCGAACATTTAATGCTGGTCGACTTAGCCCGCAACGACGTCGCCCGTATCAGCGTGCCGGGCAGTCGTTACGTCAAAGAGCTGCTCAAAGTCGACCGTTACTCCTATGTGATGCATTTAGTCTCTCGTGTGGTCGGCACCTTAAAACCGGAACTGGACGCTTTGCATGCCTATCAGGCTTGCATGAATATGGGCACCTTAGTAGGCGCGCCCAAAGTGCGGGCAGCGGAACTGATTCGTGGTGTCGAGAAAAAACGTCGTGGCAGTTACGGTGGTGCAGTCGGCTATTTAGCAGGCAATGGCGACTTTGACAGCTGTATTGTGATTCGTTCGGCTTATGTGCAAAACGGCACGGCTTATATTCAGGCCGGTGCTGGTGTGGTGTACGACAGCGTAGCGCAAGCCGAAGCCGATGAAACCCGCAGCAAAGCTCAGGCTGTGATTAACGCTATTCAATCTGCAGGAGCTGCCGTATGAGCGTTGTGTACCTTTTAGATAATTTAGATTCGTTCAGCTACAACCTGGTCGATGAAGTCGCGCAACTAGGCTTTAGCTTAAAGCTTTACCGTAATACTGTGCCTGCCGCTTATATCTTTGAAAAAATGCAGCAAGAACAACAGCCTGTCGTCTTATTATTATCGCCAGGCCCAGGCGCCCCCTCACAAGCGGGCTCAATGCCGGAGCTCATTTCGCTTTGTGCCGGCAAATTTCCTATGCTCGGTATTTGTTTAGGTCATCAGGCGCTGGTGGAACATTATGGCGGTGTAGTAGGTCGAGCCGGTGAAACAGTGCATGGTAAAACCTCCATTATCGAACTGAGCAATCACCCTGTGTTTGGCGCTTTACCTAAACAATTCCCTGTGGCGCGTTATCACTCGTTAATGGCCACCGAAGTGCCCAATTCATTGCAGGTGATCGCAGCCTATCAGCATATTCCGATGGCCATAGTGCACGAAGAGCATAAAGCTCTGGGTTATCAATTCCACCCTGAGTCTATTCTGACCACGTTAGGTAAGCCTTTGTTAAAACAAAGCCTGGATTACTTAATGAAAAACCAGGGAGCCATAGCATGAGCCTTTCCTTATTAGAACTGGTACAAAAAAGCCTGAAAGGCGAAGCGTTATCCTTCGAACAAAGCCATGCCTTTTTCAGCGCAGTCGTCAAAGGTGACGTCGAACCTGTGTTACTAACAGCGCTTTTGGTCGCGCTGAAAATGCGTGGCGAAACGGCCGATGAAATTGCCGGTGCTGCCGCTGCGATGCGCGAAGCTGCAACAGCGTTTCCGACATCAGTGGCAGGCGCTATCGACTGTTGTGGCACAGGCGGCGATGGCTCCAATACCATCAATATTTCCAGCACTGCAGCTATTGTTGCCGCAAGTATGGGGTTGCCAGTGGCCAAACACGGCAATAGAAGCGTATCCTCTCAGTCCGGTTCAGCCGACTTACTGGAGCACTTAGGCATTAATATCCAAATGAGCCCTGCGACTGCCGCCAAAGCCTTAAGCCAAAGCAACAGCAGCTTCTTATTTGCGCCTTTGTATCATGCGGGCATAAAGCATGCGATGCCGGTGCGTACAGCGCTAAAAAGCCGCACTATTTTTAACTTATTAGGACCGCTGATCAACCCGGCTAAACCTGATTTCCAGCTGCTTGGCGTCTACGATCCGGCCTTAACGGGCGTGATGGCAGAAGCTCTGCAGCAATTGGGCGTTAAAGCCGCCTGGGTGGTGCATGGCAGCGGTTGTGATGAAATTGCTTTACATGGTGTGACCAACGTTAGCGCTGTCACCAGCACAGGGGCTATTGAGCACTTTGAACTAACACCTGCTGATTTTGGTTTGCCGCAAATCAGCCTGAGTGAACTGACAGGCGGCAGTCCGGCCGACAACGCCGCTGCCACACTGGCTATTTTACAAGGCCAGGGCAAAACAGCGCATAACCAGGCGGTCGCGGCAAACGTTGCAGCCATGCTGCATATCACAGGTAAAAATGGCAGCCAGGGTTCTGATTTAAAACAGCTTACACAATCTGTCCTTGATCATTTAGCTTCAGGACAGGCTTTTTCGACATTGACGCAGTTAAGGGAACTTAGTCATGGCTAATGTGTTAACCACTATTATCGACCACAAAAAACTCGAAGTAGCAGAACGCAAGCAACAGCTGCCACTGGAGCAGTTTAAACAGTTAGTGCAACCTAGTCAGCGCAACTTTTTAAAAGCGCTGCAGCAAAAAGGCCCACGTTTTATTCTTGAATGCAAAAAGGCATCGCCCTCTAAAGGTTTAATCCGTAGCCCTTTTGATTTGGATGAAATATCTGCCGCTTATGCTCAATATGCCGATTGTATTTCAGTACTGACCGACGAGAAGTTTTTTCAGGGCAATTACGACTATCTGGCCAAAGTGCGCGCCAAAGTCAATCAGCCTTTGCTGCACAAAGACTTTATCATCGACCCTTACCAGATTTACCTCGGCCGTTTGCAGGGTTCTGACGCTGTACTGTTGATGCTCTCTGTGCTGAACGATCTGGAGTATCTGGAACTTGCCAAGGTAGCGAAAAGCTTAAACCTGACTATCTTAACCGAGGTCAGCAACGAAGCAGAAACGCTGCGTGCTGTGGCTTTAGGTGCAGAGCTGATTGGCATTAATAACCGTGACTTGCGCACCTTAGATACCAACTTGGAAACCAGTTTTAAACTATCTCGTCTGATCCCTAAAGGTATTACTATCGTATCTGAATCAGGCATTTACAGTTCACAACAAGTACGGCAACTGGCCAAAGTCGCAGATGCCTATCTGGTCGGTAGTTCGTTAATGGCGCAAGCTGATTTAGCCGACGCTTGCCGCTCACTGATCCGTGGCGAGCATAAAGTCTGTGGTTTAACCCGCGCGCAAGACAGCAAAGCTGTGTATGACAATGGGGCTTATTTTGGTGGCTTAATTTTTTATCCAAAATCACCACGTTGTGTCACAGTCGAGCAAGCGAAAGCCGTCCAACAAGGGGCGCCAGCACTGCATTATGTCGGTGTTTTTGTCGACGAAGCCGTAGAGACAGTAGCCGAAATAGCCAGGGATTTAAAACTAGCTGCAGTGCAGTTGCATGGTGATGAATCCGACTTGTACTTACAAAAACTGCGCCCTTTATTGCCGAAAACAACAGAAATTTGGAAAGCCTATCGTGTACAACACCAGCTACCGAAACTAACACGTTACGCTGACCGTTATTTGCTTGATGCTTACCATCCAACTCAAGCCGGTGGCACAGGCCAGCAATTTGACTGGCAATTATTGGACGAACAGCTGCTGGATAAAAAAGTGATGCTGGCTGGCGGTTTAACATCAGACAATGTCATAGCAGCACTTAAACATCAGGTTTTGGCCGTAGATCTTAACTCAGGCCTCGAATCCGCTCCCGGCATCAAAGATGCGGGCAAAATTCAACACGCTTTTGCAAATATCAGAGAATTCAGTCATGACTAAACTCAATTTAAACCCCTATTTTGGCGATTTCGGTGGCATGTTTGTGCCTGAGTTGCTGGTTCCGGCTTTAGTGCAACTGGAGCAGGCTTTTGTGGATGCGCAAAAGGATCCGGCCTTTATTGCTGAATTTCAGGCCTTGCTGAAAGACTATGCTGGTCGACCGACGCCTCTGACCTTGTGTCGCAATTTATCCCCTAACCCGCTGGCAAAAATTTATTTAAAACGCGAAGACTTATTGCACGGTGGCGCGCACAAAACCAATCAGGTGTTGGGTCAGGCTTTACTAGCTAAACGTATGGGTAAAAAAGATATTATTGCTGAAACAGGTGCAGGTCAGCATGGTGTGGCTACAGCTCTGGCGTGCGCCTTATTGGGCCTTAACTGCAAAATTTACATGGGCGCTAAGGATATCGAGCGCCAGCAACCCAACGTATTCCGTATGAAGCTGATGGGCGCTACAGTGATCCCTGTCACAGCAGGTTCAGGCACCTTAAAAGATGCAGTGAACGAGGCGATGCGGGATTGGTCTGGTAGTTATGCCACCAGCCACTATTTATTAGGCACAGCAGCTGGCCCTCACCCCTTCCCAACTATAGTGCGCGAATTCCAGAAAATGATTGGTGAAGAAGCCAAACAACAAATTCTTGAAGCCGAAGGTAAATTACCTGACGCTGTGCTGGCGTGCGTCGGCGGTGGTTCTAATGCCATTGGTATGTTCGCTGATTTCATCAAAGAAGAAGGCGTGCGCTTAATTGGTATTGAACCTGGTGGAATGGGCATTCAAACGCACCAACACGGCGCGGCCTTAAGTACCGGCAGCTTTGGTATTTTGCATGGCGCGTACACTGCTATCATGCAAACCTCTGATGGCCAGATTGAAGAGTCCTATTCTGTGTCTGCAGGTTTAGACTATCCGGCCGTGGGACCGCAACACACTTATCTGCAAAGCATAGGCCGCGCTGAATATGTGGCGATTAACGACGACGAAGCTTTAGCAGCGTTCCAGCATCTGGCGAAATCTGAAGGTATTATCCCTGCTCTTGAAAGCTCGCATGCGTTGGCTCATGCGCTAAAAATGGCTACAGCAGCGACTGAACCTTTAGTGCTGTTGGTCAACTTATCAGGCCGTGGCGATAAAGACTTAAACCACGTCTACTCAATCATTGGCGAAGAGCACATCCAACCTAACAACATGGCCAAGCGCAGCTAAGGAGATTTTTATGCAACGTTATCAGCAGTTATTCAGCCGCCTTGCCGCTGCTAAACAAGGTGCTTTTGTACCATTCGTCACTATGGGTGACCCAGGTCTTGAGTTGTCTTTTGATATTATCAAAACCTTAATTGACGCTGGCGCAGACGCGCTGGAACTGGGTATTCCGTTCTCCGACCCTATTGCCGACGGTCCTGTCATTCAAAACGCAAATATCCGCGCTTTGGCAGCAGGAGTAACACCAGCCCAGTGTTTTGAATTGATAAGCCGTGTTCGTCAGTACAACAAAGACATTCCTATTGGTCTGTTGCTGTACAGCAATCTGGTGATGGCCAAAGGCATCGACAGCTTTTATCAGCAGGCGCAGCAAGCAGGCGTAGATTCTATTCTGATCGCCGACGTACCACTGCATGAAAGTAAGTTATTCAGAAACGCCGCGATGAAATACGACATCGCACCTATTTTTATCGCGCCGCCAAACATCACAGACGAAAGCTTACGTGAACTGGCCTCTTACGGCCGTGGTTACACTTATCTGTTAAGCCGCGCTGGAGTCACTGGCACTGAAACTCAGGCCGCTATGCCTGCCAGCACGCTGATTAATCAGCTGAAAGAATACAACGCAGCCCCTACCTTGCTCGGTTTTGGCATCTCCAAACCAGAGCATGTCAAAGCAGCTATTGAAAGCGGAGCTGCAGGCGCTATTTCAGGCTCAGCCATAGTGCAGATCATTGAAAAATATCAGGCAGAACCAGAACAACTAAAACAGCAGTTGTTTAACTTTGTCTCAGCTATGAAAGCCGCCACCTAACAATGTAAAAATGGGGTCAGATCACATTGTTAACTGTTAACAATGTGATCTGACCCCATTTTTATTACAAACTTCAGTACCTTATATCGAAAAACCCTCCGGTTTCGACCTTTTTTTGTAATTTTTCTGAAAATAAATTTCTGGCTTTTTAAATTTTTTTTCTGACGGATTTTCAGTTTTTTTGGCGCCAAACGAACACTTCTCAAGCAGTCTATAGATGGTAAATTTTTATCTATAAACCGCAGCAAAGCCAAAAAATCAGCACTTTCCACAAAAAAGGGAAATGAAAAAAACCGTTAAAAATCAAATAAAAATCGCCATTCCCGCCATAAATCTGCTCGAAAAAACTGCAATAATTGCAAAACCGATAATGATTTAATAAAATTCATCCGTTTGAATCTGTAAAAAAGATCGTTATACCTGTGTAAGGCTTTTGTCACACAATGTGGCTAAAGTCACGGGTAGGTGGAAAAATTAAAGCAAATTTTTTCGTTGTTTTAGTTTTTTTGCTGTGTAAAATCTGAGCGGCAATCTTATTGCCCCCTTAGTTAACAGGATGTAACTATGAACACGCACACAAGTTTTAAAGCTGGCGACAGCAGCTCCAGCTTCCTAAACAGACTTTTTGACATCATAGCTATAGGCGCAGCTTTATATCTGAGCCTTAAACTTTATGGTCAAGTCGTGACTACCAGTTACATTATGTTGTACTTCACTGTGATGGCTGTTTATCTGTACGCAGCGGAGTCAGTGCAACTGTACCGTTCATGGCGGGTAGGATCGTTTTCACACAATATCTTTTTTGTAGCTTTGTGCTTATTTTTAGCTTTTAGTGCAATGTTGCTTATCACTTTTGCATTAAAAAGTACCGCCAGTTATTCAAGGGTGGTTTGTGTAGGCTGGTTTACCCTGGCATTTTGTTTTTCTGCACTGTGGCGCATCGCTGGCCGCATGATCAAAAACACACTGCACAAAAAAGGCTTCAGCACCAGAAAAGTGGCCATTATTGGCTGTACCAGCAATGCCAGCCGTTTAATCACTGAAATAGCGAACAGACCAGAACTTGGCCTGCAATTTCACGGTATCTATGACGATCGAGTGCCGGATCGCTTGCCTGAATGCGGGCAATTGCTGCACGGCAAAATTGATGAATGTGTTGAGTCGGCCAGAAACGGTGCTTTTGACAAACTTTATATCACTTTACCTTTGTCAGCAGACAAACGTATTTCAGAAATTATTCAACGCTTAGGCGACACCACAGTGGACGTGCATATAGTGCCAGACCTGCTGCTCTACAACCTGATGCATGCCAGATTAGGCAACATAGGCAGTGTGGAAACTTTAAGCGTATTTGAATCGCCCTATTACGGCGCCAGAGACTGGTTAAAACGCACTTTCGATGTTGTGGTCAGTACTATTGCTTTAGTTTTACTTGCTGTTCCTATGCTGGTTATAGCGGCTGCTATCAAGCTAACAAGCCGTGGCCCGGTGTTTTTTAAGCAGGATAGGTACGGATTGGACGGCAAGCCAATCAAGGTCTATAAGTTCCGTAGCATGACAGTTCAGGACAATGGCAACACCGTTATTCAGGCGACAAAAAATGATGCCAGAGTTACACCATTAGGGGCTGTATTGCGCCGTACCTCACTCGACGAATTACCGCAGTTTATCAATGTATTAAAAGGCGACATGTCTGTTGTTGGCCCGCGCCCTCATGCAGTAGCTCACAACGAACAGTACCGTAAGTTAGTGGCCTTTTATATGCTGCGGCATAAAGTAAAACCAGGCATTACCGGCTGGGCGCAAATCAACGGTTGGCGTGGTGAAACTGATTCGTTAGAAAAAATGGAGAAACGCGTAGAGTACGACCTGAATTACATCAAAAACTGGTCACTCTGGTGGGACACCAAAATTGTATTTTTAACCTTTTTCCGTGGTTTTACTGGAAAAAACGTTTACTAAAAGGGAAACTTTATGAAATCCAAGTTAGCTGTTATGGTGGCATTGGCATGTGCCAGCTCGCAGGTGGTTGCTGTTGAACCTCAGTCTATTCAAACCTCGTCCGGCTTTGACATTACGCCTTTATTGACTACTGGTTTAAAATATGACGACAACGTCGCCAGCACCAGTGCTAATGAAATTGACAGCTGGATCATGACTGTAGTGCCTTCAGTCAAAGCAGTGCTGGACGATGGTGTCAGCAAAACTGAATTAACTGCAGCAGTGGCTAACGGTACTTATTTTGACAGCAGTGCTGACAACTTCACTGACACTTTTGTCGGTGGTCTGTTTGACACCCAGCTGTCTGAACAAGGTAAATTTAATGCCAAAGCAGATTTTGTCTGGGGCCATGAAGACAGAGGTACTGGTATTACTGAAGGCCTGAGTAACGGTCAGGATGAACCAACCCGCTTTAATAACCAGACAGTGTCTGGCTACTACGAATATGGCGCTAAAGCAGCCCCTGCCCGTGTGCGTTTTGGCGCTAAATACTTTAATAAAGAGTATATGAACCAACGTGAAGTCACTCAGTTCCGTGACTACGACTCAGTGTTAGGTGGCGTCAATTTTTACTACGACACCTTAAGTGGCGTATCTGCAGTATTGGAAAGCAGTGTCGAAGACACAGGTTACGATTTTGTTGACCCTACAGCGCCACGCGATAGCAAAGACACCAACGTAAAAGTAGGTGCCGAGTGGCAAATCAGCGCTTTAACTTCTGGTGAAGCTAAAATTGGTTATCAGAAAAAGAACTTTGACGACAGCGCCCGCGAAGATTTCAGCGGTGTAGCCTGGACAGTCAATGCTAACTGGTCGCCTCTTACTTATAGCGTATTTAATATAGGCACTGGCCGCAAAGCCAAAGATCCATTGCAAGGCGGCGATTACATCAAAGAGACGACTTATGTCGCAGGCTGGAGCCACAACTGGAGCGAAACAGTTCAAACCAATCTGTCTTACAACAGAATGGAAGAAGACTACGTTGGCGTAGCGCGTAAAGACGAAAACGACTCCTACACGGCCAGCATCAAATACGCTTTCCGTCGTTTTGTTGACGTGTCTTTATTTACTACTGTGACAGACAAAACTTCATCTGTGCAGGGTATTGAGTTTGATCGCAATATCACAGGTATAAGTTTCGACTTTTCGCTCTAAGTTGTTGTAAACAAGGCCGCTGCAAATCATGCAGCGCTAAATAAAATTTTTAGTTCGTATTAAATAGTGTTCACAAACTTTAGGCAAAACCTCATGCAACAACTCGTAGTGCTGTTTGTTGCCCTTTGTATCAGTTGGTCGTCCTGGGTGAAAGCCCAGGACGACGCTGGTTATTTATTAGGGCCAGGCGACAAAATTATTATTCAGGTGTACGGCGAAGAAGAGCTGAAAATAGAAACTCAGCTGACCGACAGCGGCAAAATAAACTACCCTTTCCTCGGCGAAATCATGGCTAAAGGCTTAACCATTAAGCAGTTGGAAAACCGTATTTATACCGGATTAAAGGGTGATTATTTTGTCGAGCCTAATGTATTTGTTGGCATGGTGGAATACAGACCATTTTTTATCAATGGCGAAGTTAAACAATCTGGCGGTTACCCTTATAAACCTGGTATGACAGTCAATCAGGCTATAGCTTTAGCCGGTGGTTTAACAGAGCGCGCCTCTAAAGAGAAAATCTTTATTTATCGCGAAGGCAATAAAAGTCAGGCTTTAAACGCTAACCTAAGCTCCAGAGTGAATGCTGGCGACACCATTACCATAGAACAGAGATTCTTTTAATTATGGCAGTAACGGATTTAATGGTAAGCCCTGCACCACAGCAGGATGTAATCGACTTACGTAAATACCTTAGCGTGATTAATATTCATAAATGGCGTATTTTTGGTCTGGCTATATTAGTCACCCTAATTACGGTGTTAGTGGTGTTAAATATCCGCTCACAATATTCGGCTACTGCCACTTTATTAATAGAATCCCAGCAAGCCAAAGCTGTGTCTATTGAAGAAGTCTATGGCATGAACTCCAGCCAACAGGAATACTATTTAACCCAGTTTGAAATTTTAAAATCCCGCTCTATTGCTCAAACCGTAGTAGACAAAATGGATTTAACCAATCACCCGGACTTTGAAGTAAAACCAGGCTTAATGACGCGTTTACGTGATTTATTGCCGTTTTTGCCAACGCCGGAAAGTGAACTGACAGAAGCTGAACTGGCGCATAAAGCCCGCGAAGACTTAATTACCGAGTTTCAAAAACGTTTAACCATTAGCCCAATCCGCAAAACCCAGTTGGTGAACATCAGTTTTCAAACCTACAGCCCACAGTTGGCGGCTGATGTTGCCAATGCCATAGCTGATGCTTATATCGAAAGCCAGTTAGAGGCTAAGTTAGGTATTACTCAAAAAGCAGCAAGCTGGTTGGGTGGCCGTTTAGGTGAGTTAAGAGCACAATTAGACGATTCTGAAGCGCGCTTACAAGCTTACCGTGAAAAAGAAGGTTTAATAGATGTTGAAGGCGTACGAGGCCTAGGCGCCAAAGAGCTGGAACGCTTGTCTGAAGCTTTAACTGAAGCCCGTTCGCGTAAAGCCCAAGTGGATGGTTTTATGCGGGTCATTCAACAATATGGCACTGATAAAATTGAGCGGCTGGAAAGCTTGCCAGAAATTACGGCCCATAAAGGTGTGCAGGACGTAAAAGCCCAGCAGGTATTAACAGAGCGCCGGGTGTCTGAGCTATCAAAAATTTATGGTGCTAAACACCCTAAATTAATAGCAGCACAAAGCGAGTTGACCGCAGTACAGGACAACTTACGCAACCAGATTAAAAAGCTGATCGCTGGTATAGAAAACGAAGCCCAAACCATACAAGAAACGGTTAATTCGCTGGAAGCCGAAATAGCTAAAGCGAAAGACTTGTATCAGGACGTAAGCTTAAAAGAGACCACCTACCAGCGCTTAGAACGTGAAGTAGAAACCAATAAACAGCTGTTTGATACCTTTTTATCGCGCCAGAAAGAAACTGAAGTTACCAGCGATTTTAACTCAGCCATAGCCCGTTTTACCGACAGAGCTGTTGCTGCTACTGAGCCGGTAGCGCCTAAACGCAAACTGATTGTGATGTTAGCTTTTGTCGCCACTTTAGGTTTTGGTGTGATGTTGGCTTTTGTGTTGGATGCACTGAACGACACCATTAAATCGCCGCAGGAAGTCGAAGGCTTATTAGCCCAACGCTCTTTAGGTTTTATACCTTCCATACCGCATAAAAAGACAGTGGATTTACCTATCCATACCTTTTTCAGCGACCAGCATAAACAATATGCAGAGTCGGTGCGCAGTATACGCACCAGCTTAACGTTATTAGCGCTGGATCGCAGTTTAAAAACAATCGAAGTCACATCATCAGTGCCAGGGGAAGGCAAATCGACAGTGGCATCCAATATAGCTTTTGCTTTTGGTCAAATGGAAAAAGTATTGTTAATAGACGCCGATATGCGCCGCCCTACTCTGGCAAAGCGTTTTGGTTTACCGGCTTATCAGCCAGGTTTAGCCAATATTATTGCCGGCCGTGAGCAAATAGACGATTGCTTAGTGGTAGACGAAGCTTCGGGTATCACTTTATTGGCCGCTGGTAATGTGCCACCTAACCCACTGGAGTTATTAGCTTCAGAAAAGTTTAATGAAGTCATAGCAGAGCTGGCGTTACGCTTCGACCGCATTATTGTTGATACACCACCAGTGCAGGCCGTCAGCGACCCGTTGGTGATTGCCAAACAAATGGATGCTGTGGTTTATGTGGTATCAGCCGATCATACCAGAGGCGGCGCAGTGAAAAGCGGTATCGCCAAGCTGCTGCAAGCAGAAAACAACCTTTATGGTGTGGTACTGAACAAAGTAGATATGAAAAAAGTAGCTCAGGCTTATGGCGACTATGGCCAATATGGCTATTACCATTACTACAGCAGCAGCGAGAGTTAATGCCATGCCCAGCACTTTAAGGAAAAACAGCTGTGTATGACCTGCACTCACACTTGGTACCTGGTATAGACGACGGTGCTAAAACTATGGACGAAGCCCTTGCTCTGCTGCAGATAGCAGAGCAAGAAGGCATTAGCCATATGGTAATTACCCCTCATATTCATCCGGGCACCTTTGACAATACCAGCAGCATTATTCAGCAAGGTTTATTTGAACTACGTGCCGCCAGTCAACAAGCTGGCCTGCACATTCAATTAGCCGCAGCTGCTGAAGTCCGTTTGTCTACTGAAATCCTCAACTGGGCTGAACGTGGTATGTTGCCTTTTATCGGCAAGTATCAGGGCTTTGATGTGCTATTGCTGGAGTTTCCGCACAGCCATATTCCGGCTGGCGCCGACAAACTGGTGAAATGGCTGCTTAGTAAAAACATTTTGCCTATGATTGCCCACCCTGAGCGCAACAGAGATGTGCAAAGCGACCCAGCCAAATTAGCACCTTTTATCCGACTAAACTGTTTATTTCAGCTGACTGCCAGCTCTGTATTAGGCGATATGGGCGAACGCAGCACCGCGCTTGCTGAGCAGTTATTAAAGCAAAAACTGTTTCATGTAATGGCAACCGACAGTCATAACTTATTACGCCGACCACCTAAATTAAGACAAGCTGCTGAACAAGTAAGCGAGCTGGTGAATGCCGACTATGCCGAACAGCTAGTGCTACAGATGCCAAAACAAATCAGTGAGGTATTGTTTGTCAGCTAACATTAGCAGATCACAGAGTCATAGAAGCAAAAGCTCAGATCAAACCAGCTTAAAGCCTGCACCATTAAAAACTAAAGGTCTGGCCTTGGTGTTACTGCTTTGCAGCTGCTGGCTAATCACTTATATAGCGCCTCTAGGCTTGGCTAGCGCTTATTATTTTAAAGCCGACTATTACCTCAGTTTATGGCAACGTAAAGCTCAAACTCTGGATCAGCACAGCTGGCAAGAGGCAGCCAGTGCCATAGAAAGAGCGATAGAGCTTCATCCTAAGCATCCACATTATCTGCTGACCCTTGCCAAAATTAATGAATGGGCCTGGTATAAAGGCTTAAAAACAGCCGATCAAATTTCACTCAATGACCAACTTTATAAACTTGCTATTAGCCTAAGACCAAACTGGCCTAATGCCTATGCAGATTATGCCTATTATCTGGGTATTGTTAATTTTAGGGTTAGCGAAGCTTTTGCTGAACTAGCCAAAGCTCGACAACATGGCCCCTACACGGTAGAAGTTTTTCAGCGTACTTTGCTTATTGCAGCTACACATTGGCCTTTATTAAATGGCGATCAAAAAGCCCAGAGCTTTTTGGCACTGGCACAGATGGTAAAAAACTCTTATGGCACTTATAAACAAGCTGTGCAACTGGGGCAAGACTATAAGTTAGTCCGCCCTTTTTGCATTTATTTACGGCTTAAAAAAGCTGAATTTACGCCAGAGACTAACAAGATGATCAACAAAGATTTTTGTCAGTCTAAGCCTTAACAGCATAAAAATTATGCCATAGCCGCCAGTTTACTCAGGCATTGTTGGACTAATGCTATTGCAGTAACTTCTGTATCAGATTCGGCATAACAACGTAATTCAGGTGCATTACCTGAAGGCCGCAGATGAATAATATCGTTATTACTCAGGCTAATACGTAAACCGTCAATCTGATTTAAATCACTAATTTCTAAGCCGCGAAAGCCCAGTTGAGTTAAAAATAACTCAGGCGCAGCAGCTGCTTGAGCCAATAACTCTTTGCTTTTTTCTGTTTCAAAATTGGTAATGCGATCGCTGGCGGTATAGCGTTTGGGCAAGGTATCAAGCAAAGCAGAAACTGTCCCCTGTCCTGCCAAAGCCAGCACTGCCAAAGCTGGTAAAACAGCATCTCTGGTAGGTAATGCGGTTAATCTAACCTGATCAACCTGCACATCACTGCCTAATAAAAAACCACCATTGGCTTCAAAACCGGCATAGGTAGTAAAGTCTGCTGCCAGGTTATCAAAAGTGGCTATGACATAAGGTGAACCAATACGAGTGCGTACCACTGTTTTAAAATAACCAGAACTTTCAATAGCCGTATTACAACTCACAGGCACAGCCAAAGCTTCAAGCTGCAAGTAACGCGCTGCCAATAAACAGAGTAAATCGCCACGCAGCCAATTGCCTTCCTCATCGGCTAGCAAAGGCCTGTCACCGTCACCGTCGGTAGAAAAAATCGCGTCTAATTGATGCTCTGCCGCCCACAACTTAGCTTTTACTTTATCTTCAACTGACACGGCTTCTGTATCTATAGGCACAAAGTGGTCGGTACGCTCCAGGGTAATAACTTCAGCCCCTAAAGCACTGAATAGCTGATTATACAAATCACGGCCTGCGCTGGAGTGCTGATAAATCCCTATACGTTTGCCCACTAATAAATTAGCCGGAAAAACCTGGGTATAGCGTTTTAGATAAGCCTCAGCTCCCGCTGTATTGACAGCAAGAGCCTGCAGAGCTGTGATGGGGCTAAATTCGGTTTCAGAGTGAATAATTGCAAATTCATCTTGTTTGCTAATTTCGCCGTCAGGCCGATAAAACTTCAAGCCATTGCGGTCAAAAGGAATATGGCTGCCAGTCACCATAATGGCAGGTATAGCTTGCTGCATGGCGACAAAGGCTAAAGCTGGTGTGGGCAATACACCATAAAATAATGGGGTTAAACCGGCTTGCTGCGCAGCGATGGCACAAGCTTGCGCCATCTGTAAACTACTTGGCCTGTTGTCTATGCCTATGGCGATAGAGTCAAACTGAAAGGCTGGCCGCATTTGCGCGACAAAGGCATGAGTAAAAGCAGCACACACTTCGGTAGTAAATTGCGTGACTAAACCACGAGCCCCACTGGTGCCAAAAGCAATGCCGCTGTTGGCTATCACATCCGTTGTATTTAACATGGTCGCTCCTGGTTGTGTTGATTTCTTATTTACGATGTCTAGGTTGTTCTATGCGGGCGGTGATAAACCCCGCCCCTACAATTTTATCGGACCAATGTGGCTTATTCCCCAGCCCCAAACGGTATTCATATATATCGGAATTATTGTAAGGGCGACCTTTATGGTCGCCCGTGCTTATAAAAACCAATATCCGTCATGGTAGTTGGCCAACAATTCATGGGCGGGGTAACACTGCCCCGACAACTTCACTATCGAATACTATTAAACCCGGCCGTATTTATCGGAAAAACGCACTATATCGTCTTCGCCTAAATAGCTGCCCGACTGCACTTCAATTAATTCCAGTGGTACCTTGCCCGGGTTTTCCAGCGCATGAACAGCGGTAATGGGGATATAAACCGACTGATTCTCAGACAAATACTGATCTTTACCGTCTATAGTCACCAAAGCTGTACCTGACACTACTATCCAATGCTCAGCGCGGTGGTGGTGCATTTGTACAGACAATTTAGCGCCAGGTTTTACCGTAATACGTTTCACCTGAAAACGCTGACCGTTGTCGACCGAATCGTATTTACCCCAAGGCCTGTAGACTTCACGGTGAAAATTTACCTCAGTACGTTCAGCCGCTTTTAACTGATTGACTATATGTTTTACATCCTGAGTACAGTCTTTATGTGCCACTAAAATAGCGTCTTTGGTATTGACGATCACCAGATCGTTCACTCCAACAGTGGCCACCATTTTATCGTCTGAATGCACGTAGAGATCATGCGAATTGTAGCTAAAGACTTCACCACGCAGCACATTGTTTGACTTGTCTTTTGCTGCAACCTGCCATAAAGCGGCAAAACCGCCTACGTCATTCCAGCCTGCATCTAAAGGCACAACCACTGCATCTTTGGTTTTTTCCATCACTGCATAGTCAATAGAGTCGTCAGGGCAAGCTAAAAAGGCCTCTTTGTGAATACGGATAAAGTCCAAATCAGCGGTTAATTCACTCACGGCCTTTTCACAAGCCCGATAAATATCTGGCCTGTGTAGCTTTAATTCAGCCAAATAACGCGAGGCTTTAAATAAAAACATACCACTGTTCCAGTAGTATTCACCGCTTGCTAAATAACTTTGAGCTGTGGCCGCATCGGGTTTTTCAACAAAAGCAGCGACGTCGTAACTTTCGTCCGGGCTGCCAGCGCTTTCAGCACTAATAACAGCTGCACCACGGCGGATATAACCATAACCTGTTTCAGGATGATCAGCCTTAATACCGAAGGTGACTAATTTGCCTGTTTCAGCTAAACATTCAGCAGTAGCAACGGCGGCATAAAAAGCGGAAACATTTTCAATGACATGGTCGGCAGCCAATACCAGCAGCAGCGGATCGTCGCCCTTAGCCACAGCAGTTAAAGCCGCTAAAGCAATGGCTGGTGCCGTATTGCGCCCCACAGGTTCCAGCAAGATTTGCGTATGCTTTAAGCTTGGCTCGCTGTCCAACTGTTTGATTTGCTCAGCAGTAATAAAGCGATTGTCTTCATTACAGATCACCATAGGCGGCTGATGCACGAAGCCCTTTAAGCGCAACAAAGTTTCCTGCAACATGCTGTGTTCACCACAAAGAGGTATAAATTGCTTTGGGTAATTGCTGCGGGATAAAGGCCACAAACGGGTGCCAATACCACCGGCCATAATAATTGGGAATAACATATTAACGTCCTTTTATTGGGTCAGGTATTTAATTAAACTTAAGCTCTTACCCTAGCTTTTATTAGCATTTAATTCACACATTACAACGTTATTAGTGGGGATAATACTAAATCCCCCCGGTGGTGAAATCGAATTAGCATCTAACGCCCAAATATAGAATGCTTTTACTGGTGGTAAAGTAGACAATACCCTGTAAGCAGCACTATAAGCTATTGCCTGAGCACGACTGTCTATCATACCATCACTTATAATAGCTGGATTTAAAGCGGTATCAGATCTACCGTAATAACCCAACTCACTAAGAACAATATTCTTTTTCCATCGTTCATTTAATTGAAGCAACTGCAAGGCGTAACCTTTATAGTACCAGGCAGAAACCAAGTCAGACTCAGTCATACTATGACTAATACCAGATAATATTGGCTCATAGAAACTAATCCCGATAAAATCTAATGAATCCCACCAATTAATATTCTTAGCCTCTCCTAGTCTATTTGAAGAATAACTAAGTTCACCTCCGTACTCTTGCCTTACAGATTTTATTAGATCTCGCCAATATTCCTCATGCTTTGATACCCCCTCTAACTCAGTACCAATGAAAAATGAATCAACTTCAAGCTCATTTGCTAGCCGAGCATAACTAAGGATGTATTCTCTGTAATTAGAACCCCATTTCTTAAAGTCTAATGGATTTATTCGACTTCTCGCCTCACGAGTCTCAAGATTTAAATGTGGCTTTAAGCTTGTCTTCAAACCAATTCTCTTCGCAAATAAAATTGAATTCTTTAATGAATGCATAGAAGGAGAGCTTTTCTTGCGAAAAATATTACTCGATAATGGAGATTCCTGATAATGAACTGGTATGAAGACTGCGTAAGCTCCACCAAGAGAAGCCAGTTTATGTAGATTTCTTTTCATTTGGACCGACGCCATGCCATACTCAGAACTAGACACAACATTCATACCCCATTGGGGTCCATTTGTCCGCACCGAAAAGACATGGACAAATTTATCAATCTCTGTATAGTAAGATTCAGGAGGACAATAATATTCCATAACGCCATACCTTCAAAATTCTACAATATTAAAATTCCCATCACTCCAACCTTAGTAACCTCTGACACAATCTTTTAAAAGTATATTTCACTAACCAACAGAAGTTCTTATAATATCTAGGTACTAGTCTTTTAGGCTCACTCAATGCTCGATAAAGCCATTCAAGATGTGCTTTTTGTATAAAGACAGGAGCACGCTTAACTCTACCGACTATAAAATCAATAGACGCCCCAACACACAACAATACAGGGCCAGATTGTAATCCTAACTCTGAACACCTATTCTTTATTTTTATGGCAAGAGCTTCCTGCTGAGGGGATCCAACTGCTAAAAAAACTATCTGTGCCTTTGAAGAAATAACTGCTGTTATTATCTGTTCGACTTCAAGTTCATTTTTTATGAACCCCATAGATGGACTAACAGAATGAAGTTGTCTGAGATTAAATTTTTTTCTCACCTTATGAACTTCCAATTCTGTAGAACCAACTATAAAAACACCGCTATCACTTCCGCTTAATTTATTGAAAACTCTCGCTGTCAAATCGCTTCCTGGAACAACATACTTAATCGGAGGGCGCTCAAGTAAAAAAGATAACTTCTGAATTATTCTACTATCACAGAGAATATAGTCTGACTTAGAATATAATTCAACAAACGAGCTATCTAGAGATAACCTGTTAAAATGATCCACATTTGGTGTAACTATTATTACTGGTGGTAAATCGCTCCTTTTTATTACAAAATCAGTCCAATATTCTATCGTTCTATTAGCAACTGGTATTCCTGCAAAATAAACATTTTCTGTAGTCATTGTTTCATAGCCCAATCTTGTAATATAAAAATCGCTTAATGGAACTAAAAACTGCTATTGGCTTAAAACACCGAAATCTGTATATTGGCTCCACTAAAGACAGCACGGCACGAGCATATACTCCCTTCTTGAAATACATAGCAGACAATCTATTGATAAAAAACAGCGTTGCATTATCTCGCCCGACATATTCTAATCGGTCCAATATAAAACTTTTAGCATAATCAGGATCATATGACTTTGTCATTTGATCAGTAGCCAAATTTGAATAATCGACTAATCTCTCATTCAAATATCCAATTCTATATTGTTTATTTGCTACACGAAAAATGAAATCCCAGTCTTGAAACTTGCGCACTGAAACATCAAATCGAACGAGCTTTGCTACCTCAGAACGCATTACTAAAGTACTAGTTTGCATGTGACCGCCAGAGCAAAGATATTTAACTGCATCATCTTCATAAGAAGGAAAAAAACGTTCAGCTTGTAAGTCCGGTTTTCCGTCGATAACAAACCCACATGAACATAAATCCAAATTTTCGCTATTGATATATTCTAACTGCTTCAAAATTTTATTCTCAAGCCAAACATCATCGCAATCCATTAAGGCTGTAATTTCATATCTAGCTGAATCTATTGCGGTATTCCTTGCCACTTGTGGGCCTTGGTTCTTTTCTAAAAAAATCAATTTAACTAGTTCAACTTGCCCAAACTTAATGAAAATTTCAGATTGAATTTCCTTTGGAGAGCAATCATCCACAACGATGATCTCGCCGATAAAGTTAGACTGTAACAAAACACTATTTATTGCCCGCTCAAGAAGTTCAACTCTATTGTAATGAGTGATGCAAACAGAAATTTCCATATATTATCCCTCTATTCTAACTTTACGCGTTTCAGAGACAGGAAGAAACCTATTAAAACAAAATATGGTACCAAATATTCAAGCTTTAGAAATCCCCTGTGATAGAGATGAAAAAACTGCACAATAGATAGTGAGTAAATCATTCTAAAACGTAGGTCAGAAATGCCTCTATTGTAAAAAAAGACAACAAGAGCCGCTATAGAGACAATCATAGGAATACAATAAAACCCATAATCAATATATAGCCCACCTACAATACCCGGAGTCAAGCTATACTTTTCATCCGCTCCTTCAGCCATGTAGATATCCCGAGCCAAAATGATACCAGGAGCCTCTTGATGACCAGGCAAAAACGTTATCATTTCCATGAAGAACATGGGATAATCTGCGGGATTTATAATAGAATCCATAATTATTCTATCAGTAATACCAACACTTTCTCTAAGCCCAATGTACAGAGGAAGAATTGCTTTAACCCATAATGCTGACGATATGAATTCATATTGATACAAAAGCTCGTTAGCAGTTATCAATTCCACGCCGTCTCTTCTTATATAGAATCCAGTATAGAGTGCAAAAACACCAAAAACACCGGCAACGATTGAATACCGTTTAGCCTTTTTAAATATAAAACTATAGCGATCAATATATAAACGTGGCCCATACACTCTAAATAGAAAAAATGAAAACATAATTGAAATAAGTATCATTATAAAAGTACCGCGACTACCTATGAGAAGACTGGGAAGTATTGGAAGTAAAAACTTCTTAACTACATTAATAGTAGTTGGCTTGAAGTTATGGGAGAATACCCATATGAGAGGTAAGACAAGACCACTCTTAATGATATACTCAACCATTGGAGAAATAGTGAATCTAAGATCTTGCCTAATCAAAATAAAACCAATTGTTGCATATACATACAACACCATGATGTATATGAAGCCAATATGAGCCCAATACATCATTTCCGTCTTTTCAGTGCTGACAAATCCATAAAACTCAGATGGAACGAGCCTTTTTTTCTCCAACCATGAGAGCGTTACAATCACCAAAAATTGTATAAGACTATAGACACCTAAAACGTACAAAGAGACCTCCCCCCTGTACGTAGATATATTCAAAAATGGGATTGCATAATACATAAAGAAAAATATGGCAAAAAACTTCGCATTTAATCTTTCAGTTTTAATTATAAAATACAGCAAAAAACATGAAAATGACAAATACAATCCAACATAGCTACCTATAAAGTAAAAAAATATGGAAGAAAATATTAGAGCAACTGACACAAGTGTATTAATTTTAATCATAAAGTTTCTTGATTATTTTTGCAGGATTACCCACAACTAACGAATTATCGTCGATACTTTTAGTAACGACCGCACCTGCGCCAACGACCACATTGTTTCCTATAACAACCCCTGGCAGCACAATCGCTCGCGCTCCGATCCAAACGTTTGACCCTATTTTTGTTGACTTGAACACATACCCTTGATCTGCGATCAATTTAAGTCGATCTTCATATGAGTGATTTTGTGAATATATTATCACTTCAGGGCCAATTAAAACGTCATTTCCAATTTCAACCCCACCACAAGCATTTATAATGCTACCACGGTTAATTGATACATTACTTCCAAGAAGTAATTTAGAAGGCTTATCTATGTGAACTCCATCGTATATCTTTACGTTATTCCCTTTAGAGTATGGCAGCATTATATTCCTAATCCAGCAGCCGATATGGCCCGGAATCATTTTAAGAAAATGATTCGACCACATAATGAATTCATACTTCACGTAAGCCTCTCCTTAAAACATAGTAATATATTACAGACCTTTGCAACCAGAACGCAAAAAATACAATAACAATTGGAAAAACCGATTGATATTCGACGTTCAGCAGAACACCGCCCCCTAACAATAGGAATACACATGATAGTAGGTTTGACTGATTTATCATTTTCGAGTCAGCAAAGATTGACATAGCGGCAGATAAAGACGCATACCATACCCTAACTAAACCCGTAATAATGAGAAACCCAATGAGCGCCCAATCACGAGATATATTAAAGTAGTTATTTACAGGAAAAACAAATAACACAATCACAAATAAAAACAATATAAAAGAACTCGCCAACAAAGATACAACCACATTCTTAAGTAATTTTTCATTCAAAAGCTTGATATTTAGTCTTTCCTTAAAAACTACGACATCTTTAAAACCAAAATAGTTTTGTAACTGACTTAACGGAAACAAAAATATATTCTGCAAAAAGAAATACCTTGCAAGCTCTTCCTTACCTAATACTCCATCAATAAAGAATCTATCACCAGATGTCATAAAACTCATTATCATCATTGCGGAAAAATACCCCCACAATAAATTCCAGTCATAAAAACCTTGACGGAAAAATTTTTTATTTACATTCTTAGACTGAAACCATCCTAAAACAGAGGTTAGACACATTAGAATTGTAATTGATAACAATATGTAATTTGAATCCAGATTAAAATACAGCAGTGAAACCCCTAAAACAACTGGAAAAAGTATCTTCCAAGCATTCTTTTGGATTTGCGCAGCAATAAAAAGCGACGATATTCTAAACAAAGTATAGTAATATATTACTATCGCACTCGTTACAGAAAAAACAAACAACATCCATATATGTTGCCCCCAAAAGAAAGCACCAAATATAACGGATAAAATGAGGCTAGATACCATGATTAGAATCATCGAAGGATAAATAGTCTCAGTTGGAATTTCGACGCAGTCTTTTGATACTTTCGCATATCTAAGAATTATCTGATCGAAACCAAAGCCGGAAAACACTGTGACAATTGCAACAAATGCGCTCAACAGTCCATACTTTGCGTATTCATCTGGTGTCAAGAAAAAAGAAAGCGCTACGTTAGATAAATATAATCCTCCACCACCCAGAAGTAGAATAAAAAAGGAGAAATGCTGCCTAATAAACTTACTAGCAAAAATTTTCATCAAAATTCATTAGCACTTATTTTAAAAAATATCATTTGAGCATCTAGCAAGTGAATGTCTCTAACTCAATTGCAAAAAACATAGCTAGTATAATCATCATTTTCCGATGCAGTAGTAACTTAAATCCAAAGAACGAACTTTAATAACGTCGTAGAGATTTCGCCCATCGAAAATTACTCGGTCTACTAATTCAGCGCGCATGAACTCGAAATTCGGAGCCTTGAAGCTTTTCCAATCCGTGCAAATAACCAGAGCATCAGAAGCAACTAGCGCAGATTCTTTAGTGCCAACAAGAGAGAGGTCAACTCTATTCCCATAAATTCTCTGAGTTTCTTCCATTGCCTCAGGATCATAAGCCTGCACTTTAGCACCAGCCTCCCAAAGCTGTTCCATTAATACCCGGCTTGGGGCTTCACGCATATCGTCCGTATTAGGTTTAAACGCCAGGCCCCATAAGGCAAAGGTTTTGCCTTTCAGAATATCTTTAGTTTCGCCCTTTTCAGCTTTATCCCATACACCGTAATGCTTGCAGATCATTTCGAAGAGTTTGTGTTTTTGACGATAGTTTACGGCTTCTACTGCATCGAGAATTTCTGGTGTATAGCCAAACTGGCGGGCAGTTTGCGCCAATGCCTGCACGTCTTTGGGGAAGCAGCTGCCACCGTAGCCGCAACCGGCATAAATAAAGTGGTAACCAATGCGGGGGTCTGAACCTATGCCTTTACGCACGTTTTCGATATCAGCCCCTACCCGCTCGGCTATATTGGCCATTTCGTTCATAAAGCTAATTTTGGTCGCTAACATGCAGTTGGCGGCATATTTGGTCAGCTCACTACTGCGCACGTCCATCACTATGATTTTTTCGTGATTACGGTTAAAAGGTGCATACACCTCGCGCATTATATCTTCGGCAAATTTAGAGCTGGTACCAATGACAATGCGGTCTGGCCGCATGAAGTCGGCTACTGCAGCACCTTCTTTTAAAAACTCTGGGTTGGATACCACGTCGAACTCAGCGGCAAAACTACGTTCGGTTAGGGTTTGTTGAATAACTGCAGTGACTTTATCGGCAGTGCCTACAGGTACAGTGCTTTTATTCACTACCACTTTATAGCTTTGCATTAACTGGCCTATGGTTTTGCCCACAGCCATTACATATTGCAAATCGGCAGAGCCGTCTTCGTCTGGTGGTGTGCCTACAGCGATATAAATAACCTCGGCATGTTGCACTGCTTCTTCAGCACTGGTGGTAAAACGCAGGTTGCCCTGGCTGACGTTGGTTTTTACCACGTTTTCCAGGCCGGGTTCATAGATAGGGATAATGCCTTGTTTTAAGCCGTCAATTTTTGCCTGATTTACATCTGCACAAATAACGTCGTGGCCTACATCAGCCAAACAAGCACCAGTAACCAGGCCAACATAGCCTGTACCAAAAATACTAATCTTCATTCCCTTTCCCTTTGTGACGTATGACGGTTTTTAGCTGCCGTCCTTTTTTAATGCTTTGCGGCGGGGATAAAGCCCGCCCCAACTATTTACATGGCTGTTAAATCAGATCAGGCAATTAAACTAAGTGGTGTGCCTGTCGTCATTTTTTTCAACAACGCCGCGAAATCAGCACCTAGTTTAGGATCTTTTAAGGCGTAATCTACTATAGCTTCTAAATAACCCAGTTTGCTGCCGCAGTCGTGGCTGCGCCCTACAATGCGGTAAGCTTCCATGGCTTCTTCGGTAAGCAGCTGCGCTAAAGCGTCGGTCAACTGTATTTCGTCGCCAGCACCAGGTTGAGTAAAACTCAGAATTTCCATCACTGTGGGTGACAGTACATAGCGGCCTGTAATGGCCATATTAGAAGGAGCGTCGTCTGCGTCTGGCTTTTCAACCATAGCTTTCAGGCTAACCGAATGCCCAGCTTCTATCGGCTGGCCGGCTAAATCGACAATACCGTAGCTGCTGACTAAGTCGCGTGGTACAGCTTCTACCATCACTTGACTAGCGCCTGTTTGTTCGTAGCGCTCGATCATGGCTTTGAGGTTGTCTTGTTTTAAGTTGCTGCGGTATTTATCTATTAATACGTCGGGCAACAACACCGCAAATGGCTCGTTTCCTACCACTGGAGCCGCGCATAAAATGGCATGGCCTAAGCCTAATGCTACAGGCTGGCGCACTGAAATTACGGTCAGGTTTTTTGGGTTGATGCTGCGCACTTCGTCCAGCAAGGAACGTTTCACTCGTTTCTCTAACTGGGTTTCCAGCTCAAACGAGGTGTCAAAGTGGTTTTCAATCGAATTTTTACTGCTGTGGCTTACCAAAATAACTTCAGTAATCCCAGCTGCGGCAGCTTCTTCAATCACATACTGGATAAGAGGTTTGTCTACCACAGGCAACATTTCTTTTGGAATAGCTTTGGTTGCAGGTAACATGCGGGTGCCAAGGCCTGCTACAGGTATAACGGCTCTGGTTACTTTGCGATTGTCAGGAGCTTGCATATAAAATTCCCTCTTCATACTGATGCAGATTGCTTGTGCGGAGTGCTTGTTTAGTTCACTCGCGCAAAAAAAGTTATACAGAATTCAACGACGCAACGAACTCATTACTTTTGCTCAACAACTCAGCAAAGGCTGTTCCCTGCCTTTCATGCTTAGTCCTCACCGGACAAAACGTTTTTTACTTTAACCCTGCTCTGTGACAGAAAAGTGAAAAAACGCGAAGCACTATATAACAAAGTGGCATGGTTTACAAAGCAAAGCATATCTCATGCCACTAAAAAGTATTAAATTCGATAGCCCAAATTCGATAAATTCGATAAATTTGTAAAATATGGTTATATTTTTCGTAATTAGCTGCAGCACGCAAGGCCAAATTGGTGCATAATCGCCCTAAACTAATGCACAATTTCCGGCTGTTGATTATTGATGCTGCGGCACCTTGGCAAGTCAGGCAGAAAGTGGCAAATTAATCTATCTTTTTCAGCCAAATCTGATTCACTTTATACAAAGTATCTATTTAACAACCAGCAGATGCGGGTTAGATGGACTCTTATGTCATGGAAGGTGCCTGATAAAATGCTAATGTCAGTTGCACATCAGGTTGTGCAGGGAGGTTTATGCTACGCAAATATACTGTTGTAGCACTGCTGGCTCTTTCTATATCTGTCTTTAGCAACGCCAGCTACGTGCTGCCTGTGTTTAAGCCGGAGATGCTGCAGACTATTCGCTCTCAGTATGGCGATGCAGCTCTGGCAAGAGTCGAGCTGTGGCGCGATTTACTTGAGGAAGGTAAATCGGAGTCAGACTGGGTACGGGTTAACAAAGTAAACAAATTTTTTAATGATCAGATGCGTTATGAGTCTGATCAAAAGCATTGGGGCCAGACGGATTATTGGGCTACTCCACTTGAATCGCTTGGCACTGCGGCCGGTGACTGTGAAGACTTTGCAATAGCAAAATATGTGTCATTGCGGGCCATGGGTATACCTGATAGCAAGTTGCGGATTATGTATGTCAGGGCCATGTCAGTAAATGAGCCTCATATGGTACTCATTTACATGGAAACTGAAGACTCTGTGCCTTTGGTTCTGGACAATTTGATCAAAAAAGTTCAGCCTGCCACCCGTAGACCGGATTTGAAACCTATTTATGGTTTTAATGCTGAAGGGTTATGGCTTGCAAAAGCACAAGGGCTGGGCCGGAAAGTAGAAGGCAAAACAGGCGGTTCGAACTGGCAGGATTTGCTAAACAGAATTGAAAAGGGAATGTAACTGTTATGGCGCATAAATGGTGGAGAAAACTCCCGGGTATTTCGTTAAGGACACAACTGCACTTACTCATAGTGCTGGTGGCTTTATTTACCTTCTCGTTTAGTTTGTACATTTCTGTACAAAGCACACAAAATTATCTGAATACTCAGATGAAATCTCACGCTCAGGACGCGGCAACCAGTTTAGGCTTGTCGATGTCGGCTTATATGGACGACCCCGATCTGGTGATAGCCCAGACGATGGTCAGCGCTATTTTTGACTCAGGTTATTACGCCGAGCTGGAATTTAAAACCGCGAAAGGCGAAGTAAAAATTAAGCGGCAAAATCCTATCGAATACGATGAAGTCCCCCAATGGTTTGTCCGGCTTTTTCCTTTGTCACCGCCTTTCCAAAGCAGCGAAGTGAATAACGGCTGGATGGTAGCCGGTGTGTTATCTATTCAGTCTAATCCTGGTATCGCCTATAAAACGCTGTGGCAACAAGCACGACAAAGCTTTTACAGCATTGCGCTCATCACCTTATTCAGTGCGCTTTTTATTCAACTTATTGTTTATGCGGTGCTTAAACCTTTGCGCCGCATTGAGGTGCAGGCACAGGAAGTTGGCAAAAAGAACTTTTTACAACAGGACAAGCTGCCCTTTACCACGGATCTGCGTTCTGTGGTCAAAGCCATGAATACAATGGTGGCTAATATTCAGCGTAGTTTTAAGTCGCTTAGCCTGCAGGCCGACGAGCTGAAGGTCAAAGTATTCACAGATATGCTGACCGGCCTTGGCAACAGACGTTTGCTGGAACAACGTTTCGCCGCCGAAAAAACTGAGCAAAAAGCGCATGACTTACGTTTGCATATTGGCATGATGAGTTTGCATTCGCTGACGGAAGTGCATCAACGCCAGGGCTTTGAAGCGGCTGACCAGTATATTCTGCTGGCGGTAAAAGAATTTAAAGAAATGCTCGAAGCAATGACTAATAACCAACTGTTCCGTTTAAGTGGCAGTGATTTTATCTTTTTAAGTCATTTAGGTGCTGACGAACTGGAACAACAAGTACAGCAATTAAGCACCAAACTGAAGCTGCTGGACAGCGTGTTTTATCCTAAAGGTTTTGCCTCAGTGGCTCTGATGGAAGTGGAGCCTGAAGACAACCTGCATCACTGCCTTTCCAGCTTAGACAGCGCTATTATTCAGCGCGCTCAGCAGCCAGACTTACCTGTGATGGTTAAAGATGAAAGCATGCTGATTAAACCTGAAGGCAGAATGGCCTGGCATGCAGTGATCAAGGATCTGATCCAGAATCAAAATTTTGAGTTGTGGGCTCAGCCTGTCATTAATGCTGACAAGTCTGTTGAGTATATTGAAACTTTCGTACGCTTTTATTACCTGCATTCGCAGCTGTCTACTGCTGAAACTTACGCTATGGCTGAGCAGCAAGGATTGTCGTTGCAACTGGATCAGCAGGTTATTCATTTCATTCTGCAGCAAGTGCAGAATGAACCTGACCACATCTACGCTATTAATTTATCGTTGGGTGCGGTCAGTTCAGCAACATTTTTGCAGTGGCTTGAAAAAGAACTGCAATTATTAGCTGGTAAAGTTCGTCTGGTGTTTGAGGTGTCTGAGTACTCTATTTTGCGGGCGCCAGAAGAAACCAAAGCACTGATGAATGTGATTAAACAAAATAGATGCAAAGTTTGTATCGAGCGTTTTGGCTCAAGTATGGCCACCTTCAAGTACTTACAAGGTTTGAATGTCGACTACGTAAAAATTGACGGTGCTTACGTGAGCGTACTCAATGACGCGGACAACCAGTTCTTTATCAAGACCTTATGCCAGATCAGTCACGGCATAGGAATTAAAGTGCTGGCGCCGCACATTGAATGTGAGCAAACAATGGACAGTTGTTTTGCTGCAGGAGTAAACGCGGTTCAGGGCAACTGGCTGCTTGCACCACAGAAAGTTAATGCACAAGTGAAAAAATCTGTCTTGACACAACCGTTCATTAACCTAGAATTGGTGCATTCGCCCAGAAATTAATCAAAAAGGATGTTAAATATGAAAAAAATGAACACTCTTGCTGCAGCGGTGTTTGCTGCTACGCTGTTCAGCACTGCTGCAATGGCACAAGATACTTCAGCTGTTGATGCTGCAGTTGCTCAATACCCAACGCTGGTTACTCAGTATCAGGCTCAGGGTATGTCAGCTGCTGAAGCTGAAGCTGCTGCTGCACAAACTGTGGAAGCGAACCTGCAAGCTTTAATTGCTGCTGCTCCGGATGATGCAACTAAAGAAGCTTTAGTTGCTGCTGCTCTGGCTGCTGCTGCAACTATCGGTGAGTCAGCTGTATCTGCTGTAGCTTCTGCTGCTGCAGCTGCTGGTGTACCAGCTGATGCTATCACTGCCATCGCTGCTGCAACGCCTGGCGTGAACGTTGCAACTGTTGCTGCAGCTACTGCTGCAGGTCCAGGTGCTGGTGCAGGCGCTGGTGCGGGCGCGGGTGCTGGTACAGGCACTGTTGGTGCTCCTGGTGGCGCTGGCTTCGGCGGCGGTTCAGGTGGCGGCGGCGGTACTGCTTCAGGCAACTAAGAGCTGTAACTGTTCAGTTATATGAGGGCCGCAAGGCCCTTAGTATTTTATACCCTGATACATTTTGAGTATCGGTGCGATATGGAAAGCGCTCCCCGATGGCTACACGACAATATTTGTTTTCTCTGATCCGAGCCTTGTGTTGTTTCACCCTGGTCTGGTGCCCTATTCCTTTGGCAAGTAACAGACCCTGGGCATGGGCTATTCTTGAACTTCTGATCCTTGTTATTTTCAGTCTACATTTAATTTCCGTCTATCGTGGCCGCTCTCCCTGGTTCGCCGGACTCTGGCAACAGCTCAGTCTTTTACCTTTTGTCGCTATACTGGCGGTGCTTGCTGCGCAGCTTTGGTCTCCGGTGTCCTGGTTAAGTACTGTGGACCCGAATCAAACAGAAATTCTTTGGGTTAAAACGCTGTGTTATGGCCTTTTTGCCTGGATGATCAGCAGCTATTTCCGTACAGACAGCCAGTTGAAGCTGCTGTGTTACATCATTGTTGCCAGTGGTGTATTTCAGGCCAGTTATGGCGCTATCCTGAATTTACAGGGCGCTGAAACGTCCCCAATTTTTGGCGTGCCTGAAGGCAACAGAGCCCGTGGATCTTTTGTTTATCAGAATCATTTTGCCAACTATTTGGCGATGACGCTGGCTTTGGGCGTGGGCTTGTTAATGGCTGAATTATCCAGCCGTGCTATGCAGTGGAACTGGCGTAATATCAGCCGTACTGTGCTGGAATCTATGCTCAGCACTAAAATTTTGTTGCGTCTGGCTTTGGTGATCATGGTAATCGGCCTCATCTTAAGCCGCTCCCGTATGGGCAACGCTGCCTTTTTCACTGCCCTGTTGGCAATCTCTTTGTATGCCATCTGGTTTTACAAAAATAAACCTGCACTGCTAAAACCTCTGGTGATCAGTATTTTTATACTGGATATGATTGCGGTAGGTTCTATTTTTGGTATTGAGAAACTGCAACAACGTTACGAAGAAACGTCGTTTTCATCTGAAACCCGTGACGAAGTTGTGCAGGATAGTCTGCCGATAGTGGCTGATGCGCCCTGGTTTGGTCATGGCGGTGGCAGTTTTTATACGGTGTTCCCTGGTTATCAACCTGGCCACTACTCAGCTTTTTATGATCACGCTCACAATGAATACCTGCAGTTTGCGATTGAACTGGGAGTTCCATTAACTGTCTTGCTTGGACTTTGGTTGTTGTGGACGCTGTGGCTGAATTTACAAACCATGAGGCTAAGACAGAATAAACTCAGCAGAGGCATAGCTTTCGGCTGTTCCATTGCTATTGTTCATATGTTGATCCATAACCTGGTGGATTTTAATCTACAGGCACCTGCGAATGCGGTGCTCTTTATCACAGTGTTGTGTCTGAGCTGTATTGTATTTACGCGACAGGACAATAGAGGAATAAGTTCCACCCAGCCTGAAGCCTGAGGAACAAGGGATGTCTGTTTTTCGGCTGGATTTGATTTAGCAACCATTGAGTTGCAAGGATTGCACATTATTATGGGGAATTTATTCGGGTTGTCACGTCGCCGGTTTTTACAACTGTGCGTGGCAAGCCCTTTGCTTTTGACTGCGGCTTCGGCCTGCGGCAGAAAAAAAGATTTTAGCCTTGGGGTGTATCAGCACCCTGGTCATGAAGCTTTTTATATCAGCGATCATTTCAATTTATTGCCCGATAACGTAATGCTGCGAAAAAGCCAGTCGGCAGAGGTGATTGTCAGTGCCATGCTGTCAGGTGAGCTGGATGCAGCCACTCTTGCACTGGACGAAGTGCTGACTTGTTTGGCCGCAGACATACCTTTGCAAGTGATCCTTATTGTTTCCCGCTCTTGTGGTGCAAATGTTTTGTTGTCCCGCCCCGAGCTGACCAGCGCAGCACAACTGAAAGGCAAAATCATAGCGCTGGAATCTCGCGCAGTCTCTGAGTTATTGCTTGAACACTATTTGCAAAAATCCGGTTTGCAACGACAAGACATAGAAGTTGCTTATCTGCCTCAGCTCAAACAATTAATGGCATGGGAAAATGGCCAGATTGATGCGGCTATCAACACGCCTCCGGTGTCGCATTACATCGAACGTACCGGTGCAAAACGGCTGTTTGATAGCAGTCACTGCCCTGCCCTGATGTTCCAGGTGCTGGCCGTCAGAACCGACAGGGTGAACCTGCTTAGTGACATTCCGGCCCTGTTACTCAATAGCTATTATCTGGGACTGGATCATCTGCGGCTATTTTCCGGCGATAGCCTCAGGCGAACGGCCTTCTGGCGTAATCTGACGTTAAGTGAAACTACAAATTACTTTGCCAGTGTGCAGTATCCTGGTTTGGCTCAAAACATTGCTTTGCTGTCAGAGTCGGACGCCCTACACAAAGCGATGCAGCAGCTGATTCGCTTTATGCCCGCAGCGGCGCAACCCAAAACCTATAGTCGTGCTTTATTTGATACCGCAGCTTTACGTCAATTGGTGTTGAACTGATGAAGAACCTGATCTTTGGCCTGCTGTTGCTGTTCTGGCTACCAGTGCAGGCATCTGCTTTAACAATCCGTTTTGCCGTAGTTACGCAAGATGCCCAACACAGTATGCAGCACTACGGTGCACTACAGTATTTCCTGCAAGCCCAGCTGGCGCCGGATCAAGTGCAACTCCTTGCTATTGACCCTGCTAACCAGGATTTAAACGATATCCAAAACAAAGCTGATTTTCTGCTAACGGACCCCTACCATTACCTTAAACTAAAAGCCAAAGGTGCCGTGCGAGCTCCGCTGCTAAGTCAGGTAACTTTGACCAAATCAGGCCAGTTTGATTTAGCCGGTGGGGTGATTTTTTGTCTGGCGTCGAATCCGCTCTGTGATTTGAGTTTTATCTCTCAGGCGAGGATCGCAACTGGCGGCCCCTCTTCATTTTTTAGCCATGTTGTTCAGTTAAATGAGCTGCAACAACAGGGTATTCAGTTAGCCACAAAAAAGCTTAGTGTAGTCAAGTCCGATCAGGCTGTGGTTGATGAAGTCAAAAATAAACAGGTAGACATAGGTTTTGTCCGCAGTGGCGTGCTGGAAAAGCTGATCGAACAAGGTCAGCTAACCGCTAACGAGATAAAACTGCTGAACAAGCAGGAACTGGCAGAACTGCCAGTGCAAAGCTCGACCCGCCTTTATCCAGACTGGCCGGTAGTGATGATGCCCACTGTACAACCCGCCTTAGCCAGCCGGATGATGGCTGCGCTGCTGGCATGGGAAACACAAGCCAGAACTGACGGATCCTCAGAAGCTTTTGGTGCTGCAGCTGATTATAAGTCGGTTGAATATACCTTGCGAGAGCTGTCTTTGCCGCCTTATCAGGCAGAAGGGAAAAGCAGTTATCTGCATAGCTGGACTGATCACAGAGCAACTCTGGCCTTTGTTGTGGCATTGCTGGTGTTGCTGCTGACGCTGTACATTGTATCCAGACAGAAACAGGCCAGACAAAGCCTGGTCAACGACAAGTTGCAACAGTTGAACCAACAACTGATGTTGCACAAAACACAGATGAGTACAGTGCTGAATAATACAGTGCATGTGCTGTTGTTTGGCTTGGATATGCAAGGCCGTATTGTGCATTTTAATGACAATGCGCTGAAGCTTCTGCAGATCACTGCAGACAGCTTAAAAGGACAGTTTTTGATTGACTGGTTGCCTGAACCAGAACAAAAATCAGTAGTGCAAACAGCGATGCAACGCCTGCAGGATAAGCCTCAGGAGACTGTTGTGCTCAGCCTTAAGATACAGCTGGCCAGCGGCAAAGAATTGTATCTGGATTCCGATTTATTCCGTTTGCCCGGAGCGTCTGCTGAAAGTCCTCACTTTGTATTGCTCTGCACTGACGTGAGCCGGCGTCACTGGATAGAAAAACGTCTGCAAAAAAGCTTTAAACGGTTGGATCAACTGATTGAGCGCAGCCCTTCTGTGATTTATGCCTTCGACCCTGTCACAATGCGGTTGAATTACATCAGTCCAAACTGCTTTACGATGTACTTAAAAAGCTCCATGGAAATCATGCGGATGGCCAATTGGTGGAATTTATCTGTGCATCCGGATAACCAGCAATTGATTGCGCAAAAGTTTATGGACTGGGCCAGCGCTGGTTACCCTGGTGTGCTGAAATACAGCTGTACTTTGGAACGTAATGTGGCTCATTCAGGACTTTATGCAGAGGATCCGCAGCTGAAACATCAGTTGATCTGCATTGAAAACCAGTTGTGTGCCTTGCGAGACGAGCAAGGCCATGTCACTGAGGTCATAGGCTCACAATTGGATATTTCGGAACGTCACCATGCACAAATGAAGCAAGAGCTGGCCGCCAGTGTATTTATTCAGGCCCGGGAAGGCATTTTTATCACAGATGCCAGTGGCACCATTCTGGATTTAAACCACTCCTTTTGCCGCATTACCGGCTATACCGAAACTGAGGCATTGGGCCGCCATCTGGCACTTCTGGTAGCTTCGCAGTCGGATAAAGAGTATTTCGAAGCCTTATGGCAGGAACTGAGCCGGGCTGGTTTCTGGGAAGGCGAAATACAAGGAAAACGCAAAACCGGTGAATCTATCGTGTTAGCGCTGACGATTTCCGTGGTGCGCGATGTGCAGCATCAGGCCGTGCATTATGTGGCTTTGTTTTCTGATATTACGGTGCAAAAAGCTCAGGAAGATAAGCTCCGTGTTATTGCCCATTTTGATGCGCTAACCGGCTTACCCAACCGTTTGTTGTTGAAAGATAGAATCGCGCAAAATATGGCGCTCACCAAACGCAAAAAGAAACTAATGGCCGTTATTTTTATTGATATCGACGGTTTCAAAGAGGTGAATGACAGTTTGGGTCATGAAGCCGGTGATTGTTTGCTGGTTGAACTGGCTAACAGAATGCGTGGTTTGATGCGGGAGAACGATACACTCGCCAGATTGGGCGGGGATGAGTTTATTGCTTTATTAACCGAATTACCCAGCGAAGCTGATTGTATTCCGCTGATCGAACGTTTGCTCCAGAGCGTCAGTCAACCCGTTGCACTGCAAAAACAGCAGGCTAAAGTCAGCGCCAGTATTGGTATCACCTTTTATCCGCAGAAAAAGCCAGTGGATGATGCCACGTTAATAAGACAAGCCGATATGGCGATGTATCAGGCTAAACACTCGGGCAAAAACCAGTACGCGATTTTCAGCAACTCGGACAAAGAACTCGTCAGTTAAAAATGGGGTCAGATCACATTGTTAACTGTTAACAATGTGATCTGACCCCATTTTCATTATTCGATGAGGATTGGATATTTCAGGTAATGCTGATCGTAGTATGGCAAACGCTGATACAACCATTGCAGCTTGGCTTGTGGGTCAGCAGAGAGCTTTTTGTCTTGCTTCAGCGCTTCGTCAAATTCTGCTTTGAGCTTTTTGTCCTGCTTCAGCGCAGTCTCAATCAGCGGCACTATGGCGTAGGTTTCAAAGTATTCAACCCGCTCAAACATACCCAGCATATAACCCCAGCTGAATAAAGAGTCTGGCGCTGTAGGTTCAAGTAAGGCCACAGCCAAAGCGCCTAACGGCTGATCGGTACTGACCCGGATTGAACCCGCCGGTAAGCGGATTTTTTGCCAGTTACGGCTAAATTCAGCTTTGACTGCAAAACGTCCTTCAAAAGGTTTGTTGGCAAACTCGTGTGAAGTGGCAGTTAATTGCTGTAACTGAATGGTTTTTGGTGATTTTAAACTAGTAAATTGCACACCATGCAATGCCAGTTTGGCAATAACCTCTTGCTGCTCTGGTGGGATCCAATAGGCTTTTGGCACGTCAATTTCAGCAGCAGGTTCTTTTTCCCAATACACAGGTAGTTGCTCATAATTCAGCGGTTTACCTGTCCAGGTTTGATAAGTGACACCTGTGATCGGATCTTTTTTCTGTACGGCTTCCACACCTTTAAATGCAATATAATCAGGGGTTTCACTGGCTTTCCAGGCGAGTATCTGACGTTCTGGCCGCGCATTTTCATCGGCTTTTTTCGCCAGTTTCAGCACAGTACCTTGTTGCTGTAGCAGTTTTAAACTTTGCTCCAACAAGACATAAGTGCCTAACACCCTTTGCTTATAAGGCTTTAAGCTGTGATTTTCCACCAGTACTGTTGGGATATGACGTAAGTCACCATAGCCATTGGAAAAACGTGGAGAAGAGGTAGACCCAGCCAGGCCTTTACTGAAATCTGCACTGTTATGAGCAAATACCAGCGGACCCGGAATATGACCTGCAGCTGTGAGCGCCTGATCTACTTCAGGGCGGAAACTACTGGCAAGCCAACTGGCCGCATTCGGGCTTAAAGCAGCAAAAGGCTCGTTAAAACCATAAGTGATGTCGTACTGGTAATCTTCACCGTCTGTTACATGGATATCCAGATACAGATCCGGCTTATAGCTATTGAGTAGCTTCAGTAGCGCCTGCATTTCAGGCGCTTCAGCTTTCATATAGTCACGGTTTAAATTCAGGTTTTGTGCTGTGGCACGCCAGCCCTGCAATTCAGGCCCGCGTTGATTCATGCGGTTGTATTTACCGCTGCGCTCATGACCATCAACCGAAAAAATTGGAATAAACAGCAAGTTGACGTCTTTTAACAAATCCGCTTTATCGCCATGCGCTATGTCACGCAGCAGCATTAAACCCGCATCTTTGCCATCAATTTCACCACTGTGAATACCAGCCTGCGCCAGTAATACTGGTTTATTGTCCCGCCCTATCATGTCGGGATCCGTGCCGGCTTTGACCAGATAAATAGCGCGGCCCTGAGGGCTTTGCCCTATCACTTCAAGCTTAATCAATGAAGTACTGGCCGCCAGACGTTGCAGATAGTTGATCGTAGTTTCGTAGTCAGGCGTTTCAGACAAATCAGACACTTCAGCTGGGGTTACCCAGGGATGCTGCGCAGGTTTAATCAGACTAAAGGTCGCGCCTTGCCAGTCAGGTAAAGGCGGCAGATGGTCAGCAGCAGTAACAGAAAAGACAAAGCTGCATGCCAGAGAAAGGGCTAGTTTTTTCATTCGAATAAGATCCATTTCGGGGCATTCACTGATCAAGCCCCCTTTTATCAATGGCTGCCTGCAAAGATCACTGCAAAACAAGACGACACTCTGCTTGTGGACACAAAAACAAACAACCTATGTACATACACTTCATCTCTTTGTGTTGACTAAAAATCAACATAAAGAGATATGAAAATTCAGAGGCATGATAGAAACACAAAAAAAGACAAAAATAAACAGATGTAAACCGAACTGAAGTAAAAACATCGCCGCTGTCACTCAGCAAAATATTTTATACAAAAACAATCTCCACACTTCACCTCATGCAATTCAGCCCATTTACCTAAATATGCGATAACACCGATTTACAGATGTGCATTAAATACTTAATGTAACAACGAAATTAACAAGGAGTGACTATGAAGGAAGTTAGTTATTTAACACATGTTGGTTTAAGTCTGATGACCTGTGCCATTTTAGCTGGATGTGGTTCAGATCAAAAAGATGAAGTACCTACTGTGTCAATGGTAAGTTCGGTCTCAGTAAAAGAGAAACGCCTGGTAACCGTGGCAGCCACAGCTACAGACGACAAGGAAATCTCGGGTTACCGGTGGGAGCAACTATCAGGCCCAACGCTGACCTTAACAGGCGTAGCTGCATCAGAAGTTCAGGTGACAGCACCTGAGGTCGACGAAAACTCTGTAGCAGTATTGCGGGTTACTGTCACAGACAGTGCGAATCAACAGGCGCAAGCCGATGTAACTGTAAATATTGCGAAAAATCAGTTACCTGATCTTGCCGCCAATTTCTCCAGTGTAGAGGAAAAATCTACGGCCAGTTTTCAAGCCACAGCAACGGACGCGGATGGAGAAATTACCTCTTATCAATGGACACAGCTATCAGGTCCTCAAGTCACATTAAGCGGTGCAAATACCAGCAGTGTCAGCTTTGAAGTGCCCGCAGTTTCCTCTGCCACCACTCTTCGCTTTTCAGTCAGTGTTATGGACGATGATAACGAAGGCAGTACCTTGATCAGTGATGTCGTCATTGATCAACTCAAAACGGCCTATAGCCTGACGGGAAAAGTTACTGAAGCTGCATTTGCGAATTCAAGCGTCAGCGCTACAGTGGCTGAAGAGACCTTCTCTACCACAGCAGATGCATCAGGTAATTTCACTTTGTTAGTGGAAGTCGATGATGATGCTACAAATTTTCTTACGCTGTTAAAAGCAAGTTCAACTCAGATCGCAGGATTGGAACTTTACAAATTCCTCCCTGATTTCACTGCCAACGCGGTGCCCGCCGAAAGTGCCAGCCCTCAATCTGGTTTGCTGACCCAAAAGCGCCAATCAAGATCTGATAAGGCTCTGGCAACAGAAAACAACGGCATTAGTATAAATACGTCGATAAACCCGGTATCTACCGCTCATTATGCTCTGCTGCTAGCGGAAAATAACAATGTTATGCCGATTGATAGAAGCACATACGACGCAGTAGAAAAACTTATTGATCCTGATCTGCTGATTGAAGCTGCAGCGCTGGTGTACATCTTATCGCAACAAGATGCTTTGCCTGAAGGCGTGACAGATGTGGTCAGTCTGCTCAATAAACCAGAGCTGTACAACGCTTACAAAGAGGCTGTGGAAACAGAAAATCCGGATGCTATTACGCAAGCTATAGCGACATTAGTTGCTGATCCTGATGTGGTAGAGCCGCAGGATGAGACAAGCCTGGTAGGAAAGTATGTCACTTATATGCCAGCGCAATCGGGCTTTTTATCCCGTTTTGGTGAGAAACTGATGTTTAATGAAGATGGGACAGGTGCAAGGTATACCACTGGTTCGCATTACTCATTTGACTGGTCCATCAGTGAGCAAGCCATTGAGCTGGATTACACTAACACTAGTCCTTTTACCTATTACACAAATCTTAAAACAAGTTTTGTTGGTCTGACGGCCGAACAAATGAAGTTATTGACTGACGCAGGAATAACCACTATCCAAGTCACTCAAATCACTACCGGTGCACAAATGTGGAGAACGGTAAAAGGTAACACTATGGATGTGTACCGTTTTTCAGAGAAAATTCAACGCACTTTACCACCTATTGACTTGGGCAATGGCGTGGTGATCAGTACAGATGGTGAAACCGAAATTATCAACACAGATTATTTCGTCCGTAATATTGAAACTCAGATGCCACTACAATTTACTGCTGAAGAAATCCCAGGCCAATGGGTGTTGCGTAGCTTTGATGATAATGAAAACCCGGATTTTCTCTTCAGTTCATTGTTTGCGGAAACATTCAACTTTGCCCCAAACGGCACAGGAACAACAAAAGAAACTGCTCGTAGTTTCGATTGGGAACTGAACGCTGCGGGACATCTCCTGGTTACTTTTGCCAGTAAAACCCGCCTGGAATTCAGAAAGCTGGATCAATTAGACGATAAATCCAGCGCGCTGATTTCTGTTTACGATGCAGAGGGCAATTTAATAGCTGCAGATACTGACTATAGCTTAAAGCTCGATGGCAGCGACTTCTCACAATACGATCATATTAATCAGGAGGGATCGTACTGGAACTCCATGATCAACCTCTGGAATAAGTACTATTGGCAGGATAACCGTATTTTGTGGGAAGGCGGGTTTAGTTACTTTGGTTTTATGTTTAAAAACAATAATACCGGCTATCAAATGTATCAGCACACAGGAACACCTCCAGAGATGGTCCCAAACCTGGGTCCACAGATGACATGGATTGAAATACCGGATGAGAGTGGCGTCAGTATGATTCAGGTCAATCGGAGAGCTTGTAACGATAATACAGCCTACTCCTGTAACATTCGTAACTATCGTTTGCTTAAGTCTGAATCAGGAATGCTAGGCAGACGTATCTACGTATTGGAAGAGTCGTATTACCGTAATAGAAGCACAGATCCAATGGAGGTCTTGATCCCACCTCGCTTAAATATGTATGAAGAACTGAGTGTGAACTATTGGAACGAAACAGCACCTGCTCAAACAAGTATGTCGCTGTTCACTAAAAGTATTCCGGCAAAAACAACGGTAGAAAAAAAGTTAAGGGAACCTAACAAACCAAGGTTGCCTCACTTCAACAACTAGTTTATCGGGTTGTGGTAACTAAAAACCGGGAATATTTTTCAGTATTCCCGGTTTTTTATTTTAAAGCTTCAAGACCGTGATGGGATCCGATAGATGGAGCAATACATCAGAGGTAAAAACAGCAAGGTGAGAATGGTACCAAAACCCAGTCCAAACATAATGACTACTGCCATACTGGCGAAGAAGTCATCGGTGACCAAAGGCAACATCCCCAAAATAGTAGTGATAGCGCCCATAGAGACGGGACGAACCCGACTAACTGCGCTGTCGTATACAGCCTGATAAGGCGCCAGCCCCTGACTTAATTCGAGTTTGATCTGATCAAGTAAGACGATGCCATTTTTCACCAGCATACCTGACAAACTTAAAAAGCCAAGCAAGGCTAAAAAGCCAAATGGCACATTGACTGACAATAACCCCAACGTCACCCCAATCAATGCCATAGGCACACAAGCCCAAATCACCAAAGCGTCACGCATTGAGCTGAACAGCAAGACCGTAATAACAAACATCACCAGATAGCCCATAGGCAGCGAACTGAACAAAGCCTTTTGCGCTTTGGTCTGAGCCTCCAGCTCTCCACCCCAACTCAGGCTATAACCTGTAGGCAATGGTATAGCTTCGATTTGAGGCCGTACTCTTTTTAGTAAAGAGGCTGCGGTGTCATCACTTAAAATATTATGATCGGCCATCACAGTGACAGTGCGTTTACGGTCACGACGCATAATTTGCGGGTCTTCCCACTCCAAAGCAAAACTACTCACCACCTGACTGATTGGGATATAGCGGTTTAGCTTAGGGCTGTAGACCTGCAAATCTGACAGCGCATCAACACTTTGCCGTTCTGAATCCGGCGCTCGGGTGATGATCGGCAGTAAGTGTGTGCCGTCACGATAAATACCCACAGTACGGCCGTTCACATGGGTCAGCAGCACATCGTCGATATCCTGCTTACTGATCCCCACTCTGCGCGCTAAAGCTTCATTAAACTGAGGCCGGATCACTTTGACTCTGTTACTCCAGTCATCGCGTAAATTACGGGTGCCTGAATCCTGCGCCATAATGGCCTTAGCCTGCTCAGCCAGTTGTCGTAGCACATTAGGATCGGCACCACTAAAACGGGCTTCGAGTTTAGCAGCTGTGGAAGGCCCCACATCCAGCCGTTTTAATTTGTGCCTAAGTCCTGGATGTTGCTCGTCTATGTAGGCGCTGACATCAGCCATACGGCCAGAGAGCAGCGACTTGTCCTGCACCCGCACCACCAGTTGACTGTAGGCTGCATAAAAACGTTCGGGCTGATAGGTCAGCATAAAACGATCAGCACCACGGCCTGAGGTTAAAGTAACAGCTTCTACCCCATCTAACGACTTTAAGTACTTTACGACGTCCAGAGCTTCAGCATCGGACTGTCGAATATCAGTCCCAGCGGGTTGCCATAAATCCACCAGAAAAATCGGAGTATTGGATGCAGGGAAAAATACTTGTTTGACCTTCGCAAACCCCATAACTGACAGCACTAACAATAGAATCATTAGCGCATAACTTAATACTCTGTAGCGCAACACTGCGGTTAGAACTGCTCTGTACCCCTCGAAAATAAAGCCCTGATAAAGTTCAGGCTCGGCCTGCCCTTGTTCAGATCCGGCTTTGAGTTGTTCTTTAAAAAACAAACTGGCGAAAAACGGGGTCAGGGTAATAGCAGTCACCCAGCTCAAGAGTAAACTGACCAATAACACCCAAAACAAACTACCAGCAAATTCCCCCGTTGCATCACTGGATAAACCTATAGGAGCAAAAGCGGTGATCGCTATGACGGTCGCACCTAACAAAGGCCATTTAGTTTGTTTGACGATGGCAGAAGCCGACTCACTGATACTCAGCCGTCTTTGCATGCCAATTAAAATACCTTCGGTGATCACTATGGCGTTATCCACCAGCATGCCCAACGCTATAATGAGCGCGCCTAAAGACACCCTCTGCAGTTCAATTTGCATTTGCTGCATAAAAATAAAGGTGCCCAGCACAGTCAGCAGTAAAATAAGGCCAATTAAAAAGCCACTGCGCAGTCCCATAAACACCAGTAATACCACGATCACTATAGCAACCGATTCCACCAGGTTTAGTACAAAGCCTCCGACCGAAGCTTCCACTTCGGCAGGTTGGTTATAGATAGTATTAATATCCATACCCACAGGACGAGCGTAATCCAGCTCTTTTAGGCGGGCAGTCACCAAAGCGCCGACATCGACGACGTTAACCCCCTGGCTGAACGATACGCCAAGAGTCAGGGTGTTTTTACCATCAAACTTTAAAATTTGACTCGGCACTTCCTGCACGTCTTTGTAAACTTTGGCGACATCGCCTAAATAAATCAGCTCTTTGGCTGCCGGATTGCTGATGATCAGCTGTTCCAGCTCTTGCACTGATTGAAACTCACCTGTAGGGTGAATTCGGATCCGGTCAGGTCCGACTCGCAAAGCGCCGGCATTACTGACCACGTTCTGAGTTTGCAATAAGCTGGCAATTTGTGTCGGTGGAATACCTAATGACGCCAATCGGGAACGGGAAATTTCGACTACGACTTGTTCCTGTTGCCTACCACTGACAGAGACTTTACCAACCCCATCAACCAGCACCAGCTCACGGCGCAGGAAGTCAACATAATCGCGGATTTCTTCATCTGAATAACCGTCTCCGGTCACTGCATACAACATGCCGTAGACATCACCAAAGTCATCATTCACCACAGGAGTTTGCACGCCAGGCGGCAGTTGCGGTTTTAAGTCGTTTACCTTACGACGCAGCTCATCCCAAATTTGTTTTAGCTCTTTGGCACGATAAATACCTTTCATTTCCACCATAATTTGCGAAGTACCACTGGTGGAAATAGAGGTCACATGGTCAACATAAGGCAATTGCTGAATGGCGTTTTCAATCGGATAACTGACCTCTTCTTCCACCTGCAAAGGTGAAGCGCCAGGATAAGAAGTAATAATCAAGGCTTGTTTTAACGTAAACTGTGGGTCTTCCAGTCGCCCCAGACCAAAATAGGCCAAGGTGCCACCTATCAGCAGAATAAGGGTAACCAACCAGGACGAGGTTTTATTTTTTATAAAATACTGAGCGACATCCATAACTTACAGACCCCGCTCACGTTGCCATGGCCGTACTTGCTGGTTTTCCGTCAGTTGATTTACACCAGCTGTTACGATTTGATCACCGGCGGCTAAGCCGGCTAATACTTCGATCCCCTGCTCTGTTAAACGCCCGACAGTGACAGCTCGTCTGTTGACTCTGCCTTCGCTATAAACCCAGACAAAACGTTCTGTAGCATCCACAGGCTGATCATTCGCTGCAAATACTGCAGTGGCAGGCACCACGACTGCAGAAGCCTGAGCGCGCATCAGTTGGCTCATATCAGCCACAACGTTGGCCGTCATGCCAGAGAGCACATTAAATTCTTCCGGAGCAGGCATACTAAACACCACTTTAAAGCTGTTGGTGGCGCTGTCCGCTCTGGTATCCCATTCTTTAATACTGGCTTTGTAGCTTAAGCTGGGGTAAGAATCAAAAATCACATCCGGCTGATAACTGATGTCTTTTTTCACCAGCGCTATGACATCCTCAGGGACCTGAATGACGACGTCCACCATACCTTTGAGTTGTAATTCCAGAATGGCTTGCTGAGCGGCGACGTTTTCATGATTCTCCACTAAAGAACGCGACACTATGCCGCTAAAAGGCGCCACCATTTCGGTGTAAGACAAATTGGTCTGAGCGGTTTTTAAGTCCGCTTCCGCGACTTGTAACTGAGCCTTGGCCTCATCATACATCGCCTGCGACACCAGCTTTTGACCTATCAAACTGGCTGCTCTGTCAAACTGCGCTTTGGATAACTGATAACGCGCCTGAGCCTGCTCTACCTTCAATTTAAAATCAGTGGCATCTAAACGGGCTAACACATCACCTTTTCTTACATCCTGACCGGGCCGGATAGAAAATTGGGTGAGTTTACCGCTAACCCTAAAGGTCAGACGGGCATTTTCAGTAGGCTCGACTATGGCAGGGAACTGACGAATTAGTTTTTGCTGACCATCCTGGACCTGATGCAATTTGACTGGTCTGTTTTGATTTTGCTCCACAGGTTCTAATGGCTTGGAACAACCTGCAACAGCAGCCATACACAAAAGCGCACTTATCATCATCTGTCTGGACATCTATACCTTTCCCTTTTTTCCTGCTACGCAGCTTCTTTTCTCGTTGCACTATACAAAAGCACAATTAACATTAAAATTTATATTTATTTCATTTCTTTATAAGAATAATTGATGAACCTGACTCAGCTTTACATTCTCGATGCCGTTGCCAGCAGTGAAAGCCTGCTGCAAGCCGCGGTGAAGCTCCATAAAACCCAACCTGCGTTGAGCATGGCGCTGAAAAAACTGGAGCAGGAATGCGGTTTTACTATAGTGGATCGCAGTCAATATCGCCTGCAATTTACTGAAGCCGGACGACGTTTTTATCAACAAGCTCAACAACTTCTGCATCAAAGTGCTCAGTTGAAATCTTTAGCCCAGCATTTAAGCCGTGGAGCTGAAGCCAGTTTGCGTCTGGCTTTTGATGAAGCTGTGGATGCGGCCCCCTACATGAGCGCGATACGACAAGCTCAGCAGCAATTTCCGCATACCGAGTTGCTGCTAAGTTGTGATTACCGACTGCAAGCGCTGGAAAAGCTGAAAAACCAGCAGGTCGATTTAGCCATCAGCCCCTGGTACCCAGTGTTTATCAGTCTGGGCGACTTTGAGGCCGTCGCCATTGGTAACTTTGATATTTTATGTGTTGCCAGCCCGGAGTTTTTACAACAGCTGGATGGGCCTTTAACTCATCAGGCGCAACTGGCAGAACTGCCTCAACTGGTCGCAAATTCAGAAGCATTAAATTTTGATAGCGGGAAATTACTGCCCTTGCAGTCGGCGCGGCGGGTCAAAGTTAACAACAGCTTATGTATGAAACAAGCCCTGTTAGCTCATTTAGGCTGGGGCATGGTGGCCCGTCACCAGGTGGCTGATGAATTAGCTCGCGGTGCTTTGGTGCAGCTAAAGCCGATGGAATTTCCAAAGTTGATCCAAGGGGACGTGGCACTGGTACGACATAAAGATCAACAACTGGGCCCTGTCGCAAAAGCTATTTGGCAGCAATTGACCTCGAGTTAATGTGCTAAAAAATTGCAGCGGCGGGATTTATCCCCGCCCGAATACTGCGACAACGTCGGGCATTGCCCTAAGTAGTTGGTGTTGCAGCGAGATGCCGCAGCCAAGAAGGCTGCGACGCTAACTACGACGGGCAATAAGATTAGAAGCGGTAGCTTGCGCCCACTTGATACACATCATCACCAGTTTCCAGCGCATCAAAAGCAACGCTGGCTGATAACGACAAGTTTGGCAGCGCAAACCACTTAGTACGTAAGCTCAGGCTATCTTCGCTTTCGCTTAATACACCATCAGAAATCCACTGATAACCTACACCGGCAGAGAAGTTTTTACCGAAGTAATAATCCGCACCTACACCATAGCGGGTGGCAGAATCATTGCGGTAATCCAGAATATTGGCTTCCAGGTTGATCATATCCCCAGTGCCTAAATCCCATAACTTTTTAGTCATCACACCATAGTTTGTGCTGCTGCCACCTTGATCCGGGCGGCTATGCTCAAAAATAGCACCCACTAACCAATCGTTGCTGATGAAATAACCTACAGTACCATCCACTTCCTGATAGTCTGTGCCACTGTAATGCAGCCATTCCAGCTTACCGTAGAAGTTATGGCTTTGGTCCATATACTCACCGCCCACTGACCAGCCGTTTTGATCTTCAGAATCAGCTGACAAACGGGATAAAGTACCGAAAACACTGGCGTTTTTATTGATAAATGCAGCTTCAGCGCGCGGCGTATTGCCTGAAGTGTCTACTGCATTAAAGAAATACTGATGCTTCAGTTGCCACAGATCCAAATCAACACCATTGATCTCACTGTTGCCATAATCGACTGAAGATTCATTTTGATAGCTGTTCGCTGCTGCACCGGTTGACACTACAGCGATAAGTAAAGCGAGCATAGAACGTTTCATAAGTACTACCTTTTGGTTGAGAAAACGCAGGCAGTGTAAACTTCTGAAAGTTAATGCTCTCTGAACGAACCTGTAAATAAATGTATAAATATCAAACAGATAATCATATAAAACAGGAAAAATCCGATGGATCTGATTAAATCTCCAGCAAAGCTTCGCGTAAGTGATGAATTTGATCGCGCAATTGCGCTGCCAGTTCAAACTCCAGATCTTTGGCATGCTGCAGCATTTTTTGCTCCAGTTGCTTAATTTCAGCCTGCAGCTGATAAGGTGTTTTGCCTTTGGCCAGTTTGATTTTTTCCGCTACTTTCGGCAAATCGGCGTCCTGGCCCAAGTCCATCACATCTGACACTTTCTTCTTAATAGCAGTTGGTGTAATACCATGCAGTTCGTTGTAGGCGATCTGTTTCGCGCGCCGCCTTTCAGTTTCATCGATAGCACGCTGCATAGAACCAGTAATGCGATCGGCGTACAGTACTGCTTTACCCGCCAGATTACGCGCAGCACGTCCCATAGTTTGAATAAGCGACCGCTCTGAACGTAAAAAGCCTTCTTTATCCGCATCCAGTATTGCCACTAACGACACTTCCGGAATATCTAAACCTTCCCGCAGTAAGTTGATACCGACCAGTACATCAAACACACCTAAACGCAGATCCCGGATAATTTCCATCCGCTCGACAGTGTCTATGTCCGAGTGCAAATACCGCACCTTGACGCCGTGGCCTGCTAAATAGTCGGTTAAGTCCTCGGCCATTTTTTTAGTTAATACAGTGACTAATACCCGCTCACCTAATTTGGCACAGCGCATAGCTTCCGACATTAAATCATCCACCTGAGTCGCCACAGGACGGATTTCAATCACAGGGTCGACTAAGCCTGTCGGCCGCACCACCTGCTCTACCACTTCACCAGCCGATTGTTTCAGCTCGTAATCTGCAGGCGTCGCCGAGACATAAATACGCTGCGGTGCTATGGATTCAAACTCATCAAACTTCAGCGGCCTGTTGTCCAAAGCCGAAGGCAAGCGGAAACCATAATTCACCAGGTTTTCTTTGCGCGACCTATCGCCTTTATACATAGCGCCAATTTGTGAAATGGTGACGTGCGACTCGTCGATAAACATCAGGCCATCGGCCGGAAAATAGTCCAGCAAAGTTGGCGGTGGCTCGCCCTCAGCTCTGCCCGACAAGTAACGTGAATAGTTTTCGATGCCTGAGCAATAGCCCAGTTCCACCATCATTTCTAAATCAAACAAGGTGCGCTGGCCGATACGCTGCTCTTCTATCAGACGGTTCTCAGCAAGCAACTGGGCACGGCGTTCTTTCAGCTCGACCTTAATCTTCTCTGTCGCTTCGAGAATTTTCTCTCTTGGTGTGACATAGTGCGTTTTTGGATAAATAGTGTAGCGACTCACTACTTTTTCGACCGAACCTGTCAGCGGGTCAAATAAACTGATACGCTCAATTTCTTCGTCAAACAGCTCAATACGCACTGCGATTTCATCCGACTCAGCCGGAAATACGTCAATCACATCGCCACGCACCCGGTAGGTCGCGCGTTCAAAAGCGGCGTCATTGCGGCTGTATTGCAATTCGGCCAGACGACGCAGGATAGAGCGCTGATCAACGATGTCGCCTACTTTCAGATGCAACAGCATTTTCATATAAGATTCAGGGTCACCCAAACCGTAAATGGCTGACACCGAGGCGATAATCACAACGTCCCGTCTCTCCATCAGCGCTTTGGTGGCGGACAAACGCATCTGCTCTATATGCTCATTAATAGACGCGTCTTTCTCAATAAAGGTGTCACTGGCCGGTACATAAGCTTCTGGCTGGTAGTAGTCGTAATAAGATACGAAGTACTCCACCGAGTTATTCGGAAAAAACTCCTTCATCTCACCATAAAGCTGAGCTGCCAGAGTTTTATTGTGCGCCATAATCAAGGTAGGTCGGTTTACCTGGGCTATCACATTCGCCATAGTGAAGGTTTTACCTGAGCCAGTGACCCCTAATAAGGTTTGATGGGCTAAACCAGACTCCAGGCCATCCACCAGTTTAGCTATAGCAGTAGGCTGATCGCCCGCAGGCTTATAATTGGAGACTAATTCAAAATCGCGGCTCATCAGGATTCTCCACTTAAAGTTAAAGCTGCCAGTTTACGTTTGAACCAGTAATACGCCAGACTAGAGGTAAATGCATTGGCAATCAGTCCACCTGCGAACACCCCGACTACGCCACCGAGCAAACCACCTACATAGGCAAAAGGTACATAGAATACAAAAAGCCGGATCACACTCAGTTGTAATGCATTCAGGGGTAAATGCAGCGCATTAAAAGAAGAGTTCGTCAGAATAATGATCCCTTGCAGGCCATAACCTAAAGGCAAAATCCAGATAAAGTAACGGATATACTGCGCTACTAACGGATCTTCAGTAAAGACATCTGCCACCACCCAGGCACTTGCGGCTAACCCCAGATAAACCAAAAACTGCCATCCAAGAATAAATCGGATACAACTTCTGTAGGCCGTATGAATACGATCATAAGCACAAGCACCGTAGTTCTGGCTAACAAAAGGTGGCAAGGTCATGGAAAGCGCCAGCACTACTAAAGAAGCAATGCTTTCAATACGGGCACCTACGCCAAAAGCTGCCACTGCTTCGGCGCCATAACTGGCCATTAAGGCCGTTAAAATAGCCATTGCCAACGGAGTCAACATATTGGCACCCGCAGCGGGTAAACCTATATGCAGAATTTTTCGACTGATGGTAATAAATTCCGCAAAAGGCTGATGCCCCGTATCGATCAGTTTGCGACGCACCATCAGTAAATACAAAATAAGACCAAAACCCAACAACCAGGAAATCAGGCTGGCCAATGAAGCTCCGGCCACTCCCATAGCTGGCACCGGACCCCAGCCAAATATCAGAATAGGATCCAAAACCGCATTTAACAGACCGGCACAAGCCATCAGAATACTGGGCGTTTTAGTGTCCCCTGCCGCTCTTAAGACGGCATTGCCAATCATAGGAGTGATTAAAAACACCGCACCAAAAAACCAGATATCCATATAGTCGTGGATAAAAGGCAAGGTATCTTCTTTTGCTCCCAACAAACGGAATAAAGGGTCTATGGTCAGGTAACCCACTATAGACAAGGCAATGACTAAATAAGCAGATAACCACAACGCCGCTAAACCATCACTACGGGCACTTTGTTCATCACCACTGCCTAAGGCTCTTGCGATCACAGCAGAAGTACCAATACTCAGGCCAATAGCTAGGCTGATGACGGTAAAAGTAACAGGAAAAGTAAAACTGACAGCTGCAAGTTCTGCAGTGCCCAGCATACTGATAAAAAAGGTGTCGACCAGATTAAAGGACATTAAGGTGATCATGCCAAACAACACAGGCACCGTCATTTGTTTCATCGTGGCCTGAATATCACCTTTGAGCAGATCAGGACGTTTCGAAGTGAATTGAGTCATAACAGTCAGCTTAAGCGCAAGTGGCGCTATTGTAGAGAAAAGTAACAGAGGGCACTACCAGCAATGCGACCAAATTGGTGTAAAACTGAACAAGAAATAGAAAAAATGTTCACAATCTGCTTTTACATAGAAATTTTGTTTCTTTCCTGCAGCCCTGCATAAAGTTTCAGTTGTTTCAGATTTTTAAGCCTTTGTTTTATAAAGCATAAAAAATTAGTCGCAAACCTATTGATCTGTCGCTAAGCCTTATCTGTTAAGGCTTAGCATGCCCATCAACACAACAACTCACAGACTTATCCACAGATTCTGTGGGTAACTTACGCTAGCCCTTTAGTGGCCTGACTTTGGCAAAAACCAATGCCGCCACGGACTAACGAATAGCTTCTGCATATGCAAAATTCATAGTTGCACAGCTTTTCGACCAGGGTTGGCTAAACAAACAGCAAGTAAACTTCTTTTATGAAAAAGCACCGGGCAAAGTGTTGACAGTGTTTAAGACGGGCATTAGTATTGCGCCCCGTTGCAGAACACAGTTCCTCAGTAGCTCAGCCGGTTAGAGCGGCGGACTGTTAATCCGTAGGTCGTTGGTTCGAGTCCAACCTGGGGAGCCACTGTAGTCTCAACATATTATTTCAGTTCCTCAGTAGCTCAGCCGGTTAGAGCGGCGGACTGTTAATCCGTAGGTCGTTGGTTCGAGTCCAACCTGGGGAGCCAACTGAAATAATCACAATTTGATAACCGTATACAATTCCTCAGTAGCTCAGCCGGTTAGAGCGGCGGACTGTTAATCCGTAGGTCGTTGGTTCGAGTCCAACCTGGGGAGCCACCTAAAGTACATCTTTTTTCCTCTCTTAATTGTCTCTTTTCCTTAGTGTTTTTTTCTGAAATAACTTAAGCTTATTTTCTGTTGTTCAAGCATGGACAAAAAATTCAGTATGGGTTGCCAGCTATGAAGTCACCATCCTTTATTGCCTTAAGTCACTGGACAGCTGCTTTGGTGTCGGCACTGCTGGCGCTTTGGCTGTTTTGGTTTGCTGCATCTCAGCAAATTCAAAGTTTATATCAGCTGCATTACAGTGCTATTCAACAAATGTTAGCCAGCGATCTGACTGGCGATACCAAAATTCTGACCCGTCAGCTGAGCAGCAGTTTTGACCTGCCTTATTTAAAAGTCAGCCAACTGGATGGAGTGGTGTTACACGAACAAAGCAACACTCTGCCTGAACACGCCTTTTCTTCCTGGATCCTGACTCAGTTTGATCGCCCTTTGACTCCTGCTTCTGTGAAAGATCAGGCCCATAATTTACAGGTTGAGTTTTTGCCGCAGTTAGCTGAGCAACTCCGCACGCTTGAACTTTTTAGTCTGTTTTTATTTTTTGGTCCACTGCTTTTGGGTGTCTTGCCTTATTACCTGCAACCGAACCGGCCAAAAAAGCCCAAAGCCCTGCCCCCTCATCCGATAGAAGCGGCTGTGCAGCAGGCTCCAGCTGTAGTGCAACCATTACAACCTCAAAGCACCACCTCTGGTACTGACTATTTGCTGGAGCTGGCGCTTTATGATCAACTGACCTCTTTACCAAACCGTCAACAGTTTGTGCGTTATTACGAACAGCAACTCAAAGCGGCGAATGCAGTGCATCAGTCGATATTTTTATTGGTCCGTTGCCATGCGCTGCCTCAAATTAATCATAAACAAGGTTATCTTGCCGGTGATTTATATATCAAAGAGATGGCTGACTTATTGAAGCAACTGCCGCAACTCAGTGATGAAAGCCCGTTATTCCGTTTAAATAACACAGACTTTTGTGTGTTGTTTCCACAAATGACCACAGAACAAACCGAAGAGCTGGTCGTGCTACTGCAGCAAAATTTCGACAGCTACCAGCAGCAAAAACAACTGGACTCGGTGGCTTTAACTGGTTTAGTACAAGTGGCTCAGGGCAAACCTTTGGGTGAATTGCTGGCGATGGCGGATACAGCTTTGGGTCTGGCAAAAACCAAACAAAGTAAGGCCAATAAACAAACGAACCTGTGGTATCTGTTTACCGATAGTCAGGAGCAAACCGCAGAGTCGTCCTTTAGTACTAAAAACTGGCGCAGTTTAATTGACGATGTGCTGCAAGGTCAGCGGTTAAGTTTACTGGCACAGCCTATTCAACCACTGAATAAAACCAGCAAAATCTATTCCGAATTATTAGTGCGTTTTCGCAGTAACGAAGATCAACTGCTGCCTACCGCTCTGTTTTTAGATATGGCGCAAAAACTCGACAAGCTGATTGAGTTAGAACAGCTGATCATAGAACAAGCCCTGATTTTGGTTGCCAATACTCCTGGCCAAATATTTGGTTTGAATCTGTCCGCTCATGCGGTGCAAGACGAAGGCTTTATCAGTTATTTGGAACGACGTTTACTAAAAGAAACTGAATTAACGTCACGGCTGGTGTTTGAGATTAGCGAATGGGGTTTGCAACAGAATCTGAAACTGAGTAAACGCCTGATTGATATGCTGCATCAGTGTGGAGCCAGAGTTACAGTAGAAAAATTTGGCGCAGGTATTACGTCCTTTAAATTTTTCCGCGATCTAAAACCTGACTTTGTCAAAATGGACGGCAGCTACACCCGACAAATAGAAGAAGATAAAAACAATCAGTATTTTGTCCGCCTTATGGTCGATTTGGCGCATCGCATCGGGGTGGCGGTGTTGGCAGAAAATGTTGAAACGGCGGCCGAAAAACAAATGCTGGAGTCATTGTTAATTGACGGGATCCAGGGGTACTACCTCAGTAAGCCAGCCCCCTTAGAATAAAGCTTCTCACAACAATCTATCTGAACCACATTACCGTATAAACAAACAACATCTGAGCGCTGGCTTGTCCCTGCCCGTCAATGGACAGTGGTTTCGTGTAGACGGGCGGGTACAAGACCCACCCCTACAGTTGATTGATTTTAATTAGAATTATTATAGGGGCGGCCTTTATGGTCGACGGCAAATCCTGCATCGATTGATTTTGAGGTGAATTCTGCTAGGTCAGTAGGCTCAGATAAGAGCAATTCGCGTTCAGTGCTGTTGTTTCAGACCTTACAAAGCTTCATAATAGCGCGACTTTTTTCTGGGGTTCTTTTATGTCGGAATTTTTGCTGTTGCTGGTGAGCACTGTACTGGTGAACAACTTCGTACTGGTGAAGTTTCTCGGCTTATGCCCTGTGATGGGTGTATCAAAAAAACTCGAAACCGCCATCGGCATGTCAATGGCCACCACTTTTGTGCTGACGTTAGCCTCACTCTGCAGTTATCTGGTGGACTATTACATATTGCAACCACTGGATTTGCTGTACCTGCGCACTTTGGCTTTTATTCTGGTGATTGCTGTTGTCGTACAATTTACCGAGATGGTAGTACATAAAACCAGCCCGGTGCTGTACCGCCTGTTAGGTATTTTTTTACCACTGATCACCACCAACTGTGCGGTATTAGGGGTGGCAATTCTGAACGTGAATGCCCGCCATGACTTTTTCTCTTCCGTGGTCTATGGCTTTGGTGCCGCGGTTGGTTTTTCTTTGGTCTTGATTTTATTTGCCGCTATGCGTGAACGTCTGGCTGCTGCCGATGTGCCAGTTTCTTTTAAAGGCGCCGCTATCGGCATGATCACTGCGGGTTTAATGTCGTTGGCCTTTATGGGCTTTACTGGTTTGGTGAAGGTGTAAATGTCTATTATCACAGCCCTCTGGGCTCTGGGTATTCTGGCGCTGATTTTTGGCGCTGTGCTGGGATACGCCGCTATCCGCTTCAAGGTGGATGCTGATCCGCTGGTTGAACAAATTGATGAGATCTTACCTCAAACTCAATGTGGTCAATGTGGTTACCCTGGCTGCCGGCCTTACGCCGAAGCAATAGCCAATGGCGACGACATCAACAAATGTCCGCCGGGTGGCGATGCGACTATTAAAAAACTGGCCGATTTAATGGGCGTTGAAGCCAAGCCTTTGGACGCAGCACAAACTCCGGCGGTCAAGCGTGTCGCTTTTATTCGCGAAGACGAGTGTATTGGCTGTACTAAATGTATTCAGGCCTGCCCTGTTGACGCTATTGTTGGTGCATCCAAGCAGATGCACACTGTGATTGTCGACGAGTGCACTGGCTGTGATTTATGTGTTGAACCTTGTCCTGTGGATTGCATAGACATGGTGCCATTAGCCAGCAGTATTGAGCGCTGGAAGTGGGACTTAAATGCTATCCCGGTAAAAGTGCTGGAGTCGTAACTTGCCTACTTTATTTCAACACATCCAGGCCGGAAAAGTCTGGGACTTTCACGGCGGTATTCATCCACCAAGCCGTAAAGAACGCACCAACCAAAAACCTGTAGCGCTTTTGGATATTCCTGACCGTTTATACATCCCACTGCGCCAACATATTGGCGTAGCTGGCAAAGTGCTGGTAAAAGTCGGCGATCGGGTACTCAAAGGTCAGGCTTTAACCCAGGCCGACAATGCCATGGCAGTGCCTGTGCATGCGCCAACCTCTGGTATAGTGCAGGCGATTGAACTTCATACCAGTGCCCACCCCTCGAGCTTAGCTGAACCTGCGTTAGTACTGGCGCCGGATGGTATGGACGAATGGCGCCCTCGCAAACCTTTAGATCCTGAGCAAGTGGATGCCTATACTTTGCTTGAACGTATTCAGGAATCAGGTATCTCCGGTATGGGCGGTGCGGGTTTCCCGACTCATATTAAAGTGAACGTAAAACAACCTGTTGATTATCTGATCATTAATGCAGTTGAGTGTGAACCCTACATCACAGCCGATGATCTGCTGATGCAGGAACGTGCCAGCGACATTATTGCCGGTATTGAAATTCTGGTTAAACTGTTAAGCCCTAAAGCTGTTTTAATAGGGATTGAAGACGACAAGCCGATAGCTGCCGCTTTGTTAAAAGCAGCCATAGGTCAACGTACTAATTATTTTGTTCGCGAAGTACCGACCAAATACCCTTCTGGCGGCGAGAAACAGTTGATCCAGTTGCTGACTAATAAAGAAGTACCAGCAGGTCGCAGGCCTTTAGATATCGGTATAGTGATGCAAAACGTTGGAACTGCTTTTGCGATAGCACAAGCGGTGCTGGATGATATTCCGCTGATCCACCGCGTCGTAACAGTCGCAGGCGAAACTTTAGCGCAACAACAAAATGTGTTGGCGCTGATAGGCACTCCTATCTCCGACTTACTGAATGCCTGCGGATTTCAGCCTGAACCACAGCAGCGCATCATTGTTGGTGGCCCGATGATGGGTTTTGCCATAGCAGACTGGTCCGTGCCTGTAGTAAAAACCACCAATTGCATTTTAGCGCCCACCGAAAACGAATTAGGCGCTGCCAGTGAGGAAATGGACTGTATTCGCTGTGGCGCTTGCGCTGACGCTTGTCCAGCCAGCCTATTGCCACAACAACTATTGTGGTACAGCAAAGCCAAAGATCAGGACAAACTGGCGGAATACAATTTATCTGACTGCATTGAATGTGGTGCCTGCGCTTATGTCTGCCCCAGCGAAATTCCGCTAGTGCATTATTACCGTGTTGCTAAGGCAGAAATACGTGAAACTCAGCGTGAAGCCTTAAAAGCTGAACAAGCTAAAGCTCGTTTTGACGCCCGCACTGAACGTTTGGAACGCGAGAAACAAGAACGTCTGGAACGTAACCAGCAACTGGCCGCTCAGCGTGTCGCCCAGCAACAGGCCAGCGGTGTGGCAGCACAAAGCGCTGCAGCTGTGCAACAAGCCTTAGAACGTACTCAACAGCAGACTGCGCCAGCTCTGGACAAAGAACAAATTATTGCCGAGCGTGAACGGAAAAAAGCCGAAGCTTTGGCTTATCAACAGCAGAAACAACAAGCCCAAACCGCAGAACCGGCTTCAGTTCAAACCTCAGAGCAGACTGAAGATCCGCGTAAAGCCGCAATAGCAGCAGCTTTGGCCCGTGCTAAGGCGAAAAAGCAAGCAGAAGCTCAATCTGAAGTAGCGGCAGAATCGGCTCCTGCAGAGACAGCGGCTTCTGATGCCGATGCGAAAAAAGCCGCAGTGGCAGCCGCTATAGCCAGAGCTAAGGCGAAAAAGCTGCCAGAAGCTCAATCTGAAGTGGCTACCGAACCGGCTCCAGCAGAGACAGCAGCTTCTGATGCCGATGCGAAAAAAGCTGCAGTAGCTGCCGCTATAGCCAGAGCTAAGGCGAAAAAGCTGGCAGAAGCTCAATCTGAAGAAGCTACCGAACCTGCTCCAGCAGAGACAGCAGCTTCTGATGCCGATGCGAAAAAAGCTGCAGTGGCTGCCGCTATAGCCCGTGCTAAGGCGAAAAAGCTGGCGGAGCAACCCCAGGCGGAAACAGCGCCTGCGACTGAAGTGGCTGAGCCCGTTGCAGTGCCCACAGAGTCAACGCCTGAACAAGATGCAAAAAAAGCCGCTATTGCAGCCGCAATAGCCAGAGCCAAAGCTAAAAAACAACAAAACAGTGAGCCGTTATGAGTTTTAAAATCGCCAGCTCTCCGCACCAGCACAGTCAAAAAAGCACGGCTCAACTGATGAAACTCGTTGCACTTGCCGCCGTGCCTGGTATCGCCGTACAAGCATACTTTTTTGGGTATGGCGTGCTTATTCAATTGGTGCTCGCGATCGTCACAGCACTCTGCTGTGAAGCCACTGTACTGGCTATTCGTAGTAAAAAAATCAAAGTTAAACTGCTGGATCACAGCGCTTTAGTGACAGCCTTATTGCTGGCTGTTGCTATCCCCTCTTACGCCCCCTGGTGGCTGATAGTGATAGGTACTGCCTTTGCCATAGTCGTAGTGAAACAACTATACGGTGGTTTGGGTCATAACTTATTTAACCCAGCCATGGCGGCTTATGTACTGCTGCTGGTGTCCTTTCCTCTGCCCATGACCAGTTGGTTACCGGCCGCTCCGGTACAGCACGTCACTGTAGGCCCACTTGATGCTGTCTGCGCTATTTTCACCGACTTTAGCTGCAGCGGTTACAGTGTCAGCCAACTGCGTCAGGATGCGGACGGCATCAGTATGGCGACTCCTTTGGATACTTTAAAAACTGATCTGTCGCAGGGTTACACCACCGCAGAAAGTTTAAAAAAACCTGTATTTGGCTGGTTGTCGGGTGAAGGTTGGTTTTGGGTGAATGTAGCCTATTTGCTGGGCGGTTTGTTTTTACTGCAGCAAAAAGTCATTCAGTGGCGCATTCCAGTGGCTGTATTGGGCTCGTTATTTGGTTGCTGTGTACTGGCATGGCTGATTTCCCCCGATACCAATGCCAGCCCGGTATTCCAGCTATTTTCGGGTGCCACTATGCTGGCAGCATTTTTTATTGCCACAGACCCGGTATCCGCCTCCACCACTGAGAAAGGCCGCTTGATTTTTGGTGCTTTAATAGGGGTCTTAGTATTTTTGATCCGCAGCTACGGCGGTTATCCGGATGCTTTTGCTTTTGCCGTCATGCTGGCCAATATGACAGTGCCTTTAATTGACTACTACACCCAACCACGCACTTACGGCCATAAACACAAAGGAGCGCGCTGATGCTTAGTTCTGTCGGTAAAAATGCGCTATTGCTTGGTACTGCCGCTGTGCTTTGTGTTTTTGCTGTGGCTGCAGTGAATGAAATCACCAAAGCTGAAATCGAAAAGCAGCAGCTCGCCAGTAAATTGAGCACTTTGGTGGAAGTAGTGCCGGAACTTGCGGGCAATACAGAAGTACTGAAGGATTGTGTAGCCGTGCTGGATACCCAGTTATTGGGTAAAGATGCAAAGCAAAAAATCTACCGTTATCGCGCTGAGGGCCAGCTCAAAGCCTATTTGATGGAGACCACAGCACCAGATGGTTACAGTGGTGCTATTGAGGTGTTGGCAGCTATTAGTCCAGACAGCGAAGTGATTGGGGTACGGGTTCTGAGCCATAAAGAAACACCAGGCCTTGGCGATAAAGTAGAGCTGCGTAAAACCCCTTGGATACTGAGTTTTAATGGCCAGACCGTTGCTTCTGCCGAAGATAAAAGTTTTGCGGTCAAAAAAGACGGCGGTCAGTTTGATCAGTTTGCCGGTGCTACTATTACGCCTCGTGCTGTTGTAAAAGCAGTGAAAAACGCTGCAGTTTATATTCAGCAACATCCTGAACTGGCCAGCTTGCCAGCCGATTGTGGAGCCTGAAGCAATGAATCACTATCAGGAAATAGTCCGTCAGGGCTTATGGAAAAATAACCCGGGGTTAGTGCAACTTTTAGGGCTTTGTCCTTTATTGGGTGTCACCAACAGCCTGACGAATGCTCTGGGTTTAGGTTTGGCCACCATGTTGGTGTTACTAAGCACCAATACTGTGGTGTCTTTGGTTCGAAACTATGTGCCAAATGAAATCCGTATTCCGGTCTTTGTCATGGTCATTGCTTCTGTGGTGACTGTGATAGAGCTGTTGATGCATGCTTTTCTATACAACCTGTATCAGGCCTTGGGTATTTTTATTCCGCTTATGGTCACCAACTGTATTGTGATTGGCCGCGCCGAAGCCTATGCCTCGAAAAATGCCGTATTACCTGCCGCTTTTGACGGTTTGATGATGGGAACTGGCTTTGCGTTAGTACTCTGTGCTTTAGGGGCCATTCGTGAAGTGATAGGGTCTGGCACTTTATTTGCCGGCGCCGACTTATTGCTGGGGGACTGGGCAAAAGTGCTGACCATTCATTTATATCAGGCCGACCATCAGTTTTTATTAGCGATTTTGCCACCTGGCGCCTTTTTAGTGATGGGATTTTTGATTGCAGCTAAAAATGCTATAGATGCCCGAGCCGCAGCCAAAGCCAAACCTGCAGAGCAAAAAATCAGCAGAGCACGAGTCACCCAAGTGTCCGCCCAGTGAAACGCTTAGAGATTTAAACAGAACTCAATGAATAAAGAAAAACGCATTCAGATTTTACAGCGCCTGCGGGAGAATAACCCTAAACCCACCACTGAGCTGGAGTTTAATTCACCTTTTGAATTACTGGTGGCCGTGTTGTTATCAGCTCAGGCCACGGACGTTAGTGTCAATAAGGCCACCCGCCTGCTCTACCCTGTCGCCAATACGCCGCAGGCTATTTTTGATTTGGGCGTGGACGGCGTCAAACAATACATCAAGACCATAGGGCTTTTTAACTCCAAAGCAGAAAACCTGATTAAAACCTGTCGTATTCTGCTGGATAAGCACAATGGCGAAGTGCCGGAAAACCGTGAAGCCTTAGAAGCATTGCCTGGTGTAGGCCGCAAAACAGCGAATGTGGTTTTAAATACAGCCTTCGGTTGGCTCAAAGATAATGAGGGTAAATACTTTATCGCGGTCGATACCCATATCCAGCGCGTCGCCAATCGCACCGGCTATGCTAAAGGCAAAACGGTGGAAGAAACGGAACAAAGTATTATCCGCAACACGCCAAATAAAGAAGAATTTATGTTCGACCTGCATCATTGGCTCATTCTTCATGGCCGCTACACTTGTGTCGCACGTAAACCTAAATGTGGTTCTTGTATCATTGAAGACCTTTGCGAGTTCAAAGAGAAAACAGAAGAGTAAACTTATTATTCAGGGCGCAAGTTCAACGTCACGCCCTTATAAACTTCACACTCTGATTATTATTGGATCGCAGATACCGACTGCACAACCTCTTGTGCACCTTGTTCTATATCCATAATGATGTTGGAGAGCTGCGCTATTTTCTCTCCATTTTGGCTGCTTAAGCCATCTATGGAGTTAATTGCTTGCATCACCTGATCCGTGACTTCAAGGTTTCTTGCCACAACCTTAGCGATTTCATTAGTTGCAGCACTGGTTCTGGAAGCCAAAGACCTGACTTCATCTGCAACCACAGCAAAACCGCGCCCCGCCTCGCCAGCCCTTGCAGCTTCAATAGCAGCATTCAGAGCAAGCAGATTAGTCTGCTCTGCAACAGAACGGATGATGGTGACCATACTGGATATTTCTTTTGCCTGGTCGCTTAACCGTTGAATAACCTGATTGGTCGCCAAAACGGTTTCAGATATTTCGCTCGCCAGATCTAAAGAGGAGTCAATATGACTCTTCCCTTGCTCGGCGATATTAAATGTCTGTAATGCAGTATCGTGGGCAACCTGAGCCGCTTGTTTTGTTCTCATGGCTTGCGTAATCACGCTGGCAAATTTAATCACTTTGACGATTTTACCTGCGTCATCTTTTACCGGGTTATAACTGGCCTCAAGCCATATTTCACGGCCTCTGGCATCAAAGCGCCTAAATTTACCCGAGCTAAGTTTGCCTCCCGCCAGATCTCTCCAGAACTCAGGGTTCTCCCTGTAAAAACTATCATCACAAAACATCTTGTGGTGCTTATTAATAATGTCAGATAGTTGATATCCCATAACCTGCAGGAAGTTGGCATTGGCATGAACAATTTCACCATCAGGGGTAAATTCGATAATAGCCATCGCTTTGTCCAGCGCTGAATATATCGCATTTTGAGCGGTCAGTTCCGCAGTTTGCTCTGTTACATCCGAAGCAATTTTAATAACGCTTGTGACTTTTCCATCAGTGCTGTGAACGGGGAAATAAGTAGCCTCTAACCAAATGGACTTTTTAGTCTTAGTCTTTCTGCAAAATGTGCCATGTTTAGCTTTTCCCGAGGCGAGCCCGGACCAAAAGTTCTTATACTCATAGCTTGAGGCATAGTGTGAGTCACAAAAAATCGAGTGATGTTTACCCACTATTTCAGCTAACGAATAACCGACTGTCTGCAGAAACAGCTCGTTCGCATTCTGGATATGCCCATCAGGCGAGAATTGTATATAAGCAACGCTACCTTTGATGGCTGAAATCACAGAATGAGCTTCTGACAACTCTTTCGTTAGTCTTTCGTTTTCTAATTTAATTGTTTTGTTAAACATCTTTAGGCTGTTTCGATACAAGTGTATTTGGTGATTATACAGTAACAATTCAAAAAAGTATCATTTTTGCAATCTTTTCCGAATTTACTATTTTTTCGCTATTTTATTATCTACTCAGCCAATGCCCTCTTCCTTCACACTACGGCATGAGTGCAACTATGACTGTGCTTGTGACGGTTGAAGATAATCAAGGAAATGCCGGGCCGCAGCAGAGAGCGGGTTGTGAGAAAATAATCCGCTATGCCTTTGAATATGCCCGTAACCATGGCCGTAAAAAGTCACCTGTATGCGGAAAGACAACATCATGAAAATGACCGATGGTTTGTTTTCTAAGCTGTTTTAGGAGATTGGCGCAGAATATCCCGATATAATACAACACCGCTACATCATAGATATCGGCAGCCCCCGTCTGGCGACCCGTCCAGAGCTTTTTGATGTGATAGTCACCAGCAACTTATACGGTGACATCATCAGTGATATCGCCAACCCAGTGGCTTAGTACTGGCGGCAGTGATGATGCTGGTGCACATAGGTCAGGCGGATATAGCGCAAAAAATACATAACGCCTGGTTAAAAACTATTGAAGATGGCATTCATACCACAGACTTACAAAGTGAGCATACCAAAGTGCTGGTTACAACAGACCAATTTGCCGAAGCTGTCATAGCACGACTGGGCACCGAACCTCAGAGATTTAGCGCCTTGAATTATCAGAATTCAGTTCAACAGCAAAACGCTGTGACTGTCGCTTACCAACCACAGGCCGCTGCAGAGAAAATTCTGGTTGGCGTTGATGTTTTTAACGGTGAGCCGGGTTTTACGTTAGGACAAGGGCAATAGATGACGCATAAAGAACAAAGGGCGTCCTTGCTGACCAAACATCATAAGTTACCGCTGATAACACCAGCCTTGGCACAGGCTGGTGTTATAGTGGAGCTGACAGACAGCTTTGATACAGATACTTTGGGCACCTTTTCCGGTGAAGTCCCACGCACACTCAGCCCGCTGGACTGCGCCAAAACCAAAGCTAAACTGGCCTGTCAAATCAGCGGTTTGAGTTTTGGCATAGGCAGTGAGGGCAGCTTTGGTGGCGGCCCGGCACCAGGTTTAATCAACTGGGATCATGAACTCTTGTGCTGGTATGACAGAAGCAGGGATCACTACATCATTGCCTCAGCCAGTGGCCCTGTGCCCTTGTCTGATCTCGAAACCGATCAGCTTAATGTGTTCCATCAGCATCTGCTGCAGCATGATGCAGCTCAAGGCTGGATCATCAGTCACAGCACAGGGGTGATCAAAGGCCTGACAGGCTTTAGCGCAGTCCTTCAGGCTTTGCAGCAAACTAAGTTACTGAAATCAGAAACGCAGCTTACTCAAAGCCTTCGTCTATCTCCCGATTTACGCGCGCACTTTTGTCCATCCCGGCAGCAGTATATTCAGCAAGCGGCAGCGCAGCTGGCTGAACGCTTACAGGCTCTTTGCCCGAAGTGCCAAGCACCCGACTTTTGGCGCAAGGAGCTGCAATTAGGTCTGCCCTGCTCCGTCTGCACTTATCCAACGCAGCGCGTGAAATACTTTCTGAAAAAATGTGATTGCTGTGGTCATACCGAGCAGGAGTTTCCATCTGAAGCTTTTGCTGATCCAGCCTATTGCCCGCTTTGTAATCCTTAATCAATGACCACGAAGTACCGGAGTTAAATTGTGTTGAATACCCTCATGTTACACTCAGAACTGCCCGAGGATTTAGCGACTGCGGCTCAGCTCCTGAAGCAAGGCAAGCTGGTTGCTGTGCCAACAGAAACAGTCTATGGCCTGGCGGCGGATGCCTGCAATAAAAGCGCAGTGAATAATATCTTTGCCGCTAAAGGCAGACCTTCTGATCATCCGCTGATAGTGCATGTGCATGCCTCAAGCGCTCTGCACGACTGGGCACAAGATATCCCGGCAGAGGCTTTTGCTTTGGCCGACGCCTTTTGGCCAGGCCCTCTGACTTTGTTACTGAAAAAAGCCGACCATGTGGACAATGTTGTGACCGGAGGTTTGGATACCATAGGTTTACGGGTGCCCGCTCATCCGGTGTTACTCAAGCTGTTAGCCAGCCATCAGCTCGCAGTGGCAGCGCCATCGGCCAATCCATACAAACAATTAAGCCCCACCAGCGCACAGCAGGTGATGGAAACTATGGCAGGTAAATTAGATGCCGTGCTGGACGGTGGGGATTGTGAGTTTGGCCTTGAATCTACTATTGTCAGTTTGGTTGATGGCACGATTCAGGTGCTGCGCGCAGGCCCCATCAGTTCAGATCAGTTAGAAAAAGTGCTGGGGCAGAAGGTGCAGAGCCCTTTGCAGCATCAGGTAAAAGTTTCAGGCAATGTGGCCGCTCATTACCAGCCCAAAACCAGTTTACGTTGTGTCTCAGCCACACAGCTCGATGAATTACTGACTGGTACAAAGTTAAAACTTGCGGTGCTGTCGTTCAGTAATTTGTCCTTCAATGCACAACCGTACTGGCACACCACTATGCCAACGAATGCGCAAGATTATGGCCGTGTCTTGTATAAGCAGCTTTATCAGGCCGATCAGAGTGGTGCTGAACTTATCCTGCTGGAACTGCCCCCAGCGGGCGATGAATGGGCTGCAGTGCAAAACCGATTGCAGCGTGCGGCTTATCAGGAAGACTAAGAGATAAAAGACTATCGATACAGAGGCACAGCCCGTCCTGTTTTTGCAATGCGACTGTTCTCCCCTGCATATCGGCATGCTAAAATCGGTGAAAAAGCCGATTAAGGAAATTTAATGCGCATTTTACATACCATGCTTCGCGTGACGAACTTAGAACGCTCTCTGGCCTTTTACACTGAAGTATTGGGCATGAAACTGTTACGCACTTCAGAAAATCCTGAGTACAAGTACACTTTGGCTTTTGTTGGTTTTAGTGATGAAAGCGAAGGTGCGGTGTTGGAACTCACTTACAACTGGGGTGTGGACAGTTACGAGTTAGGCACGGCTTATGGCCATATAGCACTGGAAGTAGACGACATTTATGCAGCTTGTGAGTTGATCCGTGCTAAAGGTGGCGTGATCAGCCGCGAACCTGGCCCGGTCAAAGGCGGCACGACCGAAATCGCTTTTGTACGCGACCCGGACAACTACGCCATCGAACTTATCCAGAAAAAAGCCAGCTACGTGCAGCTTTAATCTGCGAATAGCAAAAAGGAGCCGATTGGCTCCTTTGTCAATGGCTCGCTGGCTTATTCCAGCTCAATCCAGATTTTGTCATTCAGCGACATCGCCAGATTGTTGTCATAATAAGCGGCTTCATTGATAAAGGTTGGATACACCACTTTATCGCCGTCGTACGGCACTTCAGTGCCATCAAACAAGGTGAAAATCGGATCGCCCGGGTGGATAGGATGATAATCCTTGTCCTGCACATTTTTGTGCACCATACCCAAACGTTCGCCTTTTTCATTCATCGGCAACTTAATGCTGTGCAAATACAGATAAGCTTCAGTGCGTTTTGGCAGCTCTGGCAGACTCTGGGTGTTGTACAGCTCTACAAAGTCCAGAATATGGGCTGTCATCTCATGCATTTGCTCCAGCACGTCCTGACGCAGCACAGACTGAGACTGTGGCCCAACTTCCACTATCACCCCATAACGGCCGAGCGTACACATCAGCGCGTGATCTTCAGCCGCTAAATGGTCTTCATCACGGGAGATAATAGCTTCAGGCATTTTCATCTTCACATAAGCAGCAAGCTGATTATAAAAAGGACCGGCTTGCGTCATGATCAGACAAGCGCCCATATTGCTGGTGGTATTGTGTAAATCAATCACCAGATCGGTTTTGGCATCGCCTTTTGGCCCCAGAATCTCATTGATCACTTTGGCGCGGCTTTGCTCGTAGTTGGTCAAATCAGGGTTGGCCAAATCGATAGTTTTAAACTGACGATTTAAATCGCTATGGATATATCTCTTATTGGCTTTAAAGGCTTCAGGATTGGCAAACACAGTGCTGGTTTCAAAGCTTGGACGCTGGATCAAAGCTGGATTAGCTTGGTACTGACGAATGGCATAAATACCGGAGAATTCGTTGCCGTGGGTACCGCCCACTATCGCAACCTTAGCAATTTTAGTCATAAGGCTTACCTCAGGAAAAGATAGCGACATTATGCCCAGTCATGCCAAAAAATGCAGCTCATTTAACTTTAAATGCTAATTTTATGCATAAAAATGAAGAAATGTGCTTAGACTGATTTGAGGTTCAGGAGATAACTAAGCTGCAGGACGAGAATTATTAATCATCAACACCGGAATACGTTGCTGTGAAGCATGTTTCGATAACGCCGCATCCAGAATATCGCTGGCCTGACAGACACATTTGCCACATTGAGTACCTACACCCAAATTCTGCTTCAGCTCACGCATAGAACAAGCACCTGCTTCAACCTGTTGGCGAATGGCTTTATCTGTAACAGCTTTACAAAGACAAACGTACATAAATGCACCTGCGTATTGAACTGCGTGCATCATAATCTAATCAAGAATTGTTATCAATAGCTTTGCGGATAAAAATAGAGGGCAGAACTTCTACCCTCTATTTTATTGGCAATAACTGTTATTCGTTGTCTTGTGTCGCTTCAATCAGAGTTTCAGCGAACTCTTCAGGGCCAATCACCACACCAGGTTCCTGCGCGTGTGGGAATACTGCGATAGCTAACTCGTCACCATCTAAGCCGTTGGTCCATTTGTCTAACCAGGTGGCAATATCAACTGCCTGAGCCTGACACTGAGCCCAGTCACCATTGATCCACAGTTCAGCTAATTCAGCATGTGGCCATACCGGAATGCAACGCTCTTCGTCCGCATCAACCAATACAAAACCTTCTTCATCAACCAGGATCCAGATCTTTTCCAGATCGGCTACTGCCTGAATGAAGTAGTCGTAACGCTGTTCAGCGTCCAATAAACTGAGTTTGTTTAAATCGTCAGCTGTTAATTCGTAGTTCATTGCAATCCCCTTGGAGCGTCACAGAAAAGGCGCACATAATGACTGAAAAGGTCGTTATCGACCAGTAAATTCTTTGTTTATACTCGTCGCCCTTAAAGCAGCAGCTTTGTTGACTGCAACATCGGGTCACTTGAGTATAAAAAGCTTTATACTGGTTTTACCTCACGCACCGGCACTTGTGGATAACACACATCCATATTGCCGTTGCCTTTATGCTGATAAAACACATGGGTACGGGAACGGCGTTCAGCCAGTGACTGTGAAAATTCTGAACTGGTGGTGCTTAGCCATTCCAGTTGTAACTGTCTGTCTGGCGCTAAATCAGAGCCTAAACGGGCTTGTTTAATCACAGAACGGGCAGCGGCTGAACCTATAACTCCACCATCTGCAGTGTCACCACGGCGAATACGATTCAAGGCATACTGGCCCCAAATCACTTTACCAAAAGCCGACATATTTTTATCCAGATGACGCGGCGCCTGCCCCATCATAATGGCAATGTCTGCCACAGCAGTGTCAGGTTCATTGGCGCGAGCCATATTGACTACACCAGGGCAATGCACCAACCATTCCTGATTTTGCTCACGAGCTACAGCGAAGCCCTGATTAAAGCCTGTTTCTTCTGCTAATAAATCTGGCCGCTGTACTAAAAGATAAGGATCGCCACTGCGAACTGGCCAACTGAACTCTGCTTTCATCGGCGTTAATTTGGCGCGGCTGCCCCACTCATGTTCCGGCACACCAAACTGAGCAACAAAACCTTCAATCACCCGATAAAAAGTCACTCCGTCATAAAATCCGGCTTTCACCAGTTCTTTCACCCGTTTCACATGTTCAGGTGCAAACGCAGGCGCCAACAAAATTACAATACGGCCTTGATCGGTCTCCAGATACAGCAAGTTCTCTTGCGGCAACAACTGCCACGCAGAATTTACAGTCGCAACAGGCGCTGCTGTAGTCGCTGCTGTTGGGGTTTGCTGCGCGGCCGCACTGCTAACCCCCAGCGCCACAACCAAAGCACAAAAAGATATAACTCTCATCAGAACTCCAAAAAACAATTCAAACCGCAGGCATCAGGCCTATCACTACAGCATAACGCACGCCTTTGCCAAAACCTACCAGCAGCACAAACCAGAGCAGACGAACCCTGAGCACACCAGCTACCAATGTCAGAGGATCACCAATCACAGGCAACCAGGCCAACAATAACGACGGCAAGCCCCAACGTTGAAATTGAGTGCTGGCTTGTTCTATTTGTGTTGGTTTAAACATAAACCAGCTTTTGTGTTGAAATAAAAGCAGTTGCCGGCCCAGATACCAGTTCAGCACAGAACCAAGCGTATTAAACACTGTTGCTATGCCCCACAACAGCAAGGCCGGATAGCCTTGAGTTAATAACCCAGCCAGTACCAGCTCAGAGCCAAAAGGTAATAAAGTGGCTGATATAAAAGCACTGAAAGCCAGGCTCAGGTAGGGCCAGAGCAACTCGGTCATCAGGCGAGTAAATAGGCCATGCTTAACCGCAGCCAGAACAGCAATAGCATCAGAGCGCCAAACACATACACGGCAAAACGCAGACGCACATGGTTAGCTCCGACATGAATAAAAGCATGAACCAACCGGCTAAGGACAAATAATCCGCCCAAAACCACTAAAGTCAAATCAGCCAAAGCAAACTGCAATGCAAAAACTACAGCAAATAAATACAACATGGGTAACTGGAACTGATTATCAAAATTGCGGCTGGCGGTGATCACCTGCTCGTTGGCACCAGTTAAATCCATCAGTTTGAACGCTTTAAACGGCAGCTCACGGTTTTTCGCCGCTTTAAAACGACGCTTGCCCATCAATACCATCATAAACAACGTGAGAAGCACCTGCACCAGCACAGTCCCAAATAGCAACTTATCCATTTTATCCCCTTAAATTCAAACGCTTAAAATGGGGTCAGATCACATTGTTAACCGTTAACAATGTGATCTGACCCCATTTTTATATCGGTAGGCAGTGTACGTCAATTGTCTTCTTACTGTCATCTTCCATGGTTAAGGTGAAGCTAGGCTACGCCAGACTAATGCTTTTGGTTATACTGCGCCGGACTTTAATTTACGAGACCACGCAGATGGCGCAATTGTATTTTTATTATTCAGCGATGAACGCTGGTAAATCGACTTCTTTACTGCAAAGTGCTTACAACTATCAGGAAAGAGGCATGACGGTGGCACTGTTTACCGCCGCTATTGATGACAGATTCGGTGTTGGCAAAATCAGTTCTCGCATTGGATTGTCCATGGATGCGCAGATTTTCGACGCTGACTTTGACTTTATCCAAGCCTGTAAAAGGCTGCAACAACAAGGCACTCTGGACTGTGTGTTGATAGATGAAGCGCAGTTTTTATCTAAAGCTCAGGTCAAGCAACTGACGTGCGTCGTCGACGATTTAAATATACCTGTGTTGGCTTTTGGCCTTAGAACAGACTTTTTAGGCGAAACCTTTGCCGGCAGTCAGGCCTTGCTGGCATGGGCAGACAAGTTAGTGGAATTAAAGACGGTTTGTCACTGCGGCCGCAAAGCCAACTTCGTAGTGCGACTGGATGAACAGGGCAACGCCGCTACCACAGGCAGTCAGGTGCAAATCGGTGGCAATAATCATTATGTCTCTATGTGCCGCGCCCATTTTAAAGCGCTGGTCTGGAGGGACGAACAGGAGTAATTCAATGCGGGTTTTGTATGGTGTGCAGGCAACAGGCAATGGACATATCAGCAGAGCCCGCGCTGTGGGAAAATACCTTCAGGCCGAAGGCATAGCAGTCGATTTCTTATTTTCCGGTCGTCCGGCTGATCAATTATTTGATATGCAGCAATTTGGCGACTATCAGCTGAAAACAGGCCTGACTTTTGTGACAGAACAAGGCCAAATTAATTATTTAAAAACAGCTTTGCGCGCTAAACCTCTTGAACTGTGGCGTGATATCCGGCAACTGGATTGTTCGCCTTATGATTTAGTCTTAACCGACTTTGAACCTGTCACCGCCTGGGCGGCGCGGCTTCAGAAAAAGCGCTCTGTTGCCTTTGGCCATCAATACGCGTTTTTACATCAAATTCCACAAGCTGATTCCACGCCACTGAGTCGCAGCATCTTTAAGTTTTTTGCGCCAGGCCAACAACAAATTGGCTTACACTGGCATCATTTTAATCAGCCTATTTTGCCACCTATTGTTGATTTAGAGCCTGCGGAAAATACCGCAGAGCCAGACAAAGTGCTGGTCTATCTGCCGTTTGAAGATCAAAACCAAGTGCTGCAGTGGCTACACCCTTTAACTCAGTACCAGTTTTATTTGTATGGGCCGGGTTTGAGTAAAAGCCAGAGTGGGCATATTCAATGTTCAGGCCCTTGCGTAGAACAGTTTAAACATGATTTGAGGCAATCTTACGCTGTGATCAGCAACGCAGGTTTTGAGCTGGTCAGCGAAGCGTTGCAACTGCAAAAACGCATCTTAGTCAAAGCATTACAAGGCCAAATGGAGCAGCAATCCAACGCACTGGCACTGAACCAACTGCAACTAGGCCAAAGCACTAAGATTTTGAACACAGATGTGATCAAAACCTGGTTAACCTCGCCATCACACAGCAGTAAAGTGCAGTACGCCAATGTGGCGCAGGCGTTAGCAAAATGGATCCGCGCCGGCGCCTGCCCTACTGAATTAAGCCAGATGAATTTATGGCACGACAGGTGAGCTCAGACTTAAAGGCTCTCATCGCAAAATAAAGTTACATATTCTTATTCCCGGTGTCGCTGAGTGTTGTGGTAGGCTAGCGGCTGTTAGCGTGAGAGTTGAGTTCAGTGGTATCCAAGCGAGCATTTTACCGGTCTAAAAAAGTTCTGGTCATCGAAGATTACGAACAAGTGATAGCGTACATGAAAAGCATGTTGGCGCTGATTGGTTTTGACCAGGTTGTAGTAGCCCGTAACGCTGAAACTGCAATGTCAGCCTGTCGCAGAACCGACTTCGACTTTATTTTATGCGACTATAACTTAGGTGTAGGCCGTGACGGTTATCAGCTATTTGAAGCGCTAAAAGCAGAACACTGCCTGAAACACAGTTGTTGTTTTATTGTGGTTAGCGGCGAACGTCATCGCCAGTCTGTGTATGGCATGATTGAATTCCTGCCGGACGATTACCTGCTCAAACCTTTTAGTTACGCCGAACTGGAACGCCGTATTGATCGGGCTTTTCAGGTAAAACGCGCATTAAAATACGCTTATCAAATGATTGCAGAAGAAAACTATCCGGATGCAATTCAGGCCTGCGATATCGCCTTAGAGCAATACCCCGTGCATCAGACTTATATTCAGCGCCTCAAAGGCGAGTTGTTAGTCAAAGTAGGCCGCTATCAAGAGGCTGAAGCGCTGTATAGCGAGGTGTTGGCTTTTCGGGAGTTGCCTTGGGCTAAGTTAGGTATAGCGGTAGCCAAAGGCTATCAGGAACAGGATACCGAAGCGGAAGGCATGTTAATTGAGTTAGTCGACCAGCCCGAAACTAAAATTGAGGCGCTGGATTGGTTAACCCGACTTTATTTAAGCCAAAACCGTGCTGAAGACGCTTTTAATACGGTGCGAGTCGTGGCTGAAGCATCTCCGAAAAACTATCTGCGCCAGCACGTATTAGCTAATTTAGCCGTGATCAACAACCAGCCTGATTTAGCAGTACGGGTACACAGCAAACTACTTGAAGCGGCAAAGTACTCCATCTATGACACAGCCGACAATATGCTGAACTACGCCCGCGCTATGATCCAAAATGCGCAAGGCTTGTCTGTGCGGGACAAACGCACCGTACTTGGCAAAGTGGATTACTTTTTAAAAGATGTAAAAAAACGTTTTAACCCAAGCAGTTACGAGCATGACAAACTAGTCATTGAAGCAAGGGTTGCGATACTGGACGGCAAAACAGATAAAGCAAAGGCCCTGCTTCAAGAAAGTGAAGAGCTCAGTTTAGGTAAAACCTTGTCGCCTTCGGCATTGCTGGACAGAGCCAGAGCTTATTTTGAAAGTGGCAATCTCGCGATGAGCGACCACTATATGGGTAGTTTAAATACCCTGTCGCAAAGTGCAGATTTGTACAACAAAGCACTAAATATGATGTTTTTATCCGAACAGGATAAGTACAGCCATAAAAGATCAACTATGATGGCAAGCCACAACGCAGGTATGGAAGCCTACAGCCTGGGCCAATACTCCGAGGCCATCAACTACTTTATCGAAGCACAAAAAAGCATGCCAGCCAACGCCAGCATCGCGATGAACTTACTACAAGCCATCAGCCAGCGCGGCCGTTTAAACGAAGATTTAATCTACCTCGCCCACAAATGCATGAACGTGATAGACGAAGCCGAACTGCCCAAAGATCAACGTAAAAGATACAGTTTTATCAAAGAACAAATTCAGCAGATGTTGTAAAATGGGATTAGATCACATAGTTAACAGTTAACCATGTGCTCTGATCCCATTTTTATTTTTTGCAGGTAACAAATGAGAATTTTGGTCACTGGTGGCGCAGGTTTTATTGGCTCTAATTTAGTCCGATTTTTGCTGAGTCAGCCCGATATTCAAGTGGCCAATCTGGATAAACTTACCTATGCAGGCAATTTGCAGTCCTTGCTGGATATTCAGCAGTCAGCCAACTATCACTTTTTTCATGTGGACATCACAGATAGCAAGCGTCTGAATGATGTATTTGATCTGTTCCAACCTGAAGCTGTTATGCACCTTGCTGCAGAATCTCACGTCGACCGTTCAATTGATAACGCAAGCGCTTTTATTCAAACCAATATACAGGGCACTTTTCAGTTGCTTGAAACTAGCCTGCGCTATTGGAAGAACTTAAGCCAGCAGACACAAAAAGTCTTTCGTTTTTTACATGTGTCCACAGACGAAGTTTTTGGCGATCTGGGTGGCACTACAACCAAGTTCAATGAAAATACTCCTTATGCTCCAAGTTCTCCTTATGCTGCATCAAAAGCTGCATCCGATCATTTAGTGCGTAGTTGGCATCGCACTTACGGTTTACCAGTGTTAATCAGTAACTGTTCTAATAACTACGGTCCGTATCAGTTCCCAGAAAAACTAATACCATACATGCTTTTATCAGCAATAAAGGGCAAAGAATTACCCATTTATGGTGATGGTCAACAGATCCGCGACTGGCTACATGTTGAGGACCATGTCAGTGCGTTATGGACAGTGCTAAAACACGGACAAATTGGTGAAACTTACCTGATTGGTGGCAATTCAGAAAAAACTAACCTGAGCGTAGTAAAAACTATATGCACTCTGTTGGATAAGCTGCGGCCTTTATCAACAGGGAATAGCTATAACCAACAAATCAGTTTTGTTGCCGACAGGCCTGGTCATGACAGAAGGTATGCAGTGGATACTACAAAAATCTCACAGCAGTTGCAGTGGCAACCATCATATAGTTTTGAAACCGGACTTCAACAAACACTGAACTGGTATCTGGCGAATCCTCAATGGTGGCAAAATATACTGTCTGGCAATTATCAGATTGAACGCAAAGGTCTTGCTGAGAATAAATGATGACAACATATAAAGGCATAGTACTTGCTGGCGGTTCTGGTACCAGGTTATACCCACTGACATTATCTATGTCAAAACAGCTGCTTCCTATCTACGATAAACCGATGATTTTTTACCCCATATCCGTACTTATGCTGGCTGGGATACGCGAAATACTGATAGTGACAACAGCTGAAAGTTTATCCGACTTTAAAAATCTACTCGGTACAGGTGAAGATTTCGGAGTCGAATTTACTTATGTAATTCAGCAGAAACCTGAAGGTATAGCTCAGGCGCTTATTCTGGCTGAACCATTTCTTGCAGGCTTTCCATGCTGCTTAGTGTTGGGTGATAACATTTTTTATGGCCAACACTTTGTAGAACGCCTGAATCAGGCAACACAAGTTCAACAGGGCTGCACAGTATTTGCGTATCACGTGACAAATCCACAACGTTTTGGTGTAGTGGAACTGGACGCAGAAATGAAAGTGCTGAGTATCGAGGAAAAACCTAAACAGCCAAAATCAAACTATGTAGTCACAGGTCTGTATTTTTTTGACAGCAAAGCAGTTGAAGTTGCTAAGTCGCTTTCCCCCTCTCAAAGGGGCGAACTCGAGATCACTGATGTGATCAGAAGTTACATCAGCAGCAATAAGCTGAACGTAAGTTTACTTGGTCGCGGTTTTGCGTGGCTGGATACAGGAACCTACGACTCGTTATTAGATGCGGGCCAGTTTGTCGAAACCATAGAAAAACGCCAGGGCTTAAAAATTGCCTGTCTTGAGGAAATTGCTTATAGAAAAGGCTGGCTTAGCAAAGATCAAATTATCGCCAGAGCACAACTGTTCCAACAAAATGCTTATGGAACATATCTGTTGGATACAGTAGCACAGCATTAAAATGGGGCAGACCACATGCCAGCTATTTGTCATGTGGTCTGATGCTCGTTGTGGTTTAGTTATAACCATTCGGGTTATTTTTTTGCCAGTTCCAGCTATCGCGGACCATATCCTCTAATGTCTTTTCGGTTTTCCAACCAAGCACTGTTAATGCTCTTGTTGGGTCAGCATAACAGCAGCCTATATCTCCTGGCCTACGCTGAGTAATCACATAAGGAATATTTATCTGATTAACCTCAATAAAACACTTCACAATGTCTAACACCGAGTAACCAATCCCAGTACCCAGATTGAAATAACCAATACCTGGTTTAGTAAATAAATGCTTTAACGCTGCAAGGTGGCCTGCGGCTAAGTCCGTCACATGGATAAAGTCCCGAACGCCAGTACCATCAGGAGTATTATAGTCAGCGCCAAAAACATTTAATACCTCTCTCTTCCCTACTGCAACCTGAGTAATAAAAGGCATTAAATTATTAGGTATACCATTTGGGTCCTCGCCAATTTTTCCACTGTGATCCGCTCCAACAGGATTGAAATAACGTAAAACAGCGATATCCCAACTATCATCTGACTGATATAGATCGGACAGGACATGCTCAATCATTAGCTTCGTTTGTCCGTAAGGATTGGTTGCAGAACGAGAGGCAGTTTCTGGGATTGGCATAACTTCAGATGCGCCATAAACAGTTGCTGACGAACTAAATACTAAACGTTTTACGTTGAACTCAGCCATCACTTGGCAAAGTGTCACTGTCCCGCCAACATTAGTTTCATAGTACGCCAGAGGCTTTTGCACTGACTCTCCTACAGCTTTAAGAGCTGCGAAATGTATAACCGCTTTTATCGGATATTGTTTAAAAACATCAGCCAATGCCGATCTGTCTCGGACATCCCCCTTGATCTGGATGATTGGTTTGCCCGCCAAAAACTCTACCCGCTTTAACGACTCAGCACTTGAATTACTGTAATTATCAAAGCTGATGACCTGTTCACCTGCGCGCAGCAAAGCCAATGCCGTATGGCTGCCGATATAACCGGCACCGCCAGTTAATAAAACATAACTCATTGTAGTCCCTTCTAATTAATCTGAACGGCTGAAAACGAACGTAAAGCCCGTTCCAGTTGTTCTTGCCAGGATAAAACCGGCAAAGATAATGTATTTCGCAATAAAGTACTGTCCAAAGCGCTAAACCTTGGGCGCATTGCCGCTTGAGCAAAATGACCGGAGTCGACAGCTCCGATTTGCGCCTTGTGACTGAGCAGACCCAGTGTTAATCCTAAGGTCTGAATTTCCAGAGCAAATTCATATCTGGAACAGTAGCCTGAATCGGCCCAATGATAAATCCCTGATGTGACAACATTGGTGTTTATAAGGCGCCAAATCACACCAGACAAACCATAGGCCCAGCAAGGTGAGCCTTGCTGATCCTGAACCACCTGTAACAGATCTTTCGTCTGCATCAGCTTCAACATAGTCTTCACAAAATTAGAGCCGTAAGCTGAATACAACCAACTAGTACGGATAATAACGCTGGAATCAGCATACTCTTGTAACAACCAAAGTTCTGCCGCACTCTTACTTTTTCCGTACTGATTAACAGGTTGCGACTGATCATGCTCCCTGTAAGGTTTGTTCGCCGAACCATCAAATACATAATCTGTTGATATATGCAGCAATTTACTCTGCGTCAAACAGCAAAGCTTTTGCAGCTTTTGTACCAGATAAAAATTACCCGCCATAGCGAGCTCAGGATAAAGCTCGGCCTTATCCACCTGATTATAAGCCACAGCATTAATCACCCAATCCGGAGAGAAGCAAATAAACAACTGTTTAAGTGCAGTGTCAGTCAGACAACAAAACTCAGCATAACTCAACACCTTTAGTTCAATAGAGGCTGGTGCAGTCAATCTAAGTTCAGACGCCAGTTGCCCGGATTGCCCTAGCAATAATACCTTCGTCATTAAATGTGATCTGACCCCATATTTAAAAAGATATCCGCATTGGCAAAAGTCGTAGCGTTAGCATCTTTAGCAGAAAGAATTGGAGCCTCCTTCAGAGGCCATTGTATTGCCAATTGTGGATCGTCCCATCGAATAGAGCGCTCAGAAGCCGGATCGTAATACTGGTCGGTTTTGTATGCGATTTCAGCATAAGAACTTAAGGTTAAAAAGCCATGAGCAAAACCTGCCGGAATAAAAAGTTGCTGCTTTTTGTCGCTACACAGTTCTAAACCAAACCACTGACCAAAACTTGGTGAGTGTTGCCTTAAATCCAATGCCACATCAAAAATACGACCTGTTAATACGCGAACTAACTTCGCCTGGGGCATATCAAGTTGATAATGTAATCCCCTTAAGACATGCTGATAAGACCCCGATTGAGACTCTTGAACAAAGTCTATTCCACTAAAAATTTGTGTCAGTTCAGATGAACGACTTACCTCGAAAAAGTAACCTCTCTCGTCACGAAATAACTGTGGCTCCAGTAACAGCAATCCAGGTAAAGATAGAGAAGCAATTTGCATAATCAGTGATCTGCCGAAACAATCAAAAATTTAGTATCCTGAACTAATAAAGCTTTAGCCATAAAGTAAAAAGCCTCAGAACTATAAGAGGCTCTCTTTATTATCTAGCTAAAATTCAACGTAAAAACGGTGAGCGAGCTTCCGTTAAATCATTGAGGTTCATAGGTCTATTCAGCATTTGTCCACCATCTCTTGATATTGGTATCCAAGGAATACGACCACGGCCTGTGGCTGATTTTAACGAGAACAAGTCAAACGGAATAGATACATAGAAACCTTTGGTAAAACTGCCTTCACCATATTCTTCTGACGACATATCAGTAATAGCAGCATAAGCCCCTACCACAATTCCACTGTCAAAACGTTTGGCAAAATCTACTGTTACACCTTTATCTTTAGCTAAGTACTGGCCTACGCTGGTCGTGATCAGTGTATCTTTTAAGAAAAAAGGTTCCCAATAAAAACTAACATGGCCAGTCATAGTTTTATAGTCAAACAGTGCCACTTCACTGTCGTAGTCACGTTGGCGTACATAGTTCAGGTCCACACCAATGGCCAGCGATGAATCTATCGGCTTATATAAAACCTCGCCACCAACACCAGCATACATAGTCTCTAAATAACCGCCATAGGCTTGAGCATACCAATTATCAGCGAGCTCATCTTTCCAATGCCCGTATAAGTTTTCCATAGTCACGTCACTGCGACTTACATACTCGCGTATATAAGTACGGACACGTGGCACGTTATTATTAAAAGCATCAACTTTAAAATTAAAATCGTCGTAGTTAGTTAATAAATTGACTTTCGCAGTAGTTTGCACACTAAAGTTATTATTAAATTGATAACCAGCACCTAGTAACAAACCGCCCTGATACATATAAAAACGCTCAGGGTTACCAAAAGTCTGGCTCCAAAATATTTCAGCCCCATAACCAAAACCACTTTCTGTCAATTCAACAGCCCAGGGTTCGTTACTCACTTCTGGCTCTTTTCTGCTGTAACTATCGGTAACAACTGCAGTTAAACTTTCTCTGCGAACTGCTTTCACAAACTTCTCGGCGTCAATTACAGTTTCCACCTGTGGTAAGCCTGCTTCAATTTCAACTATTCGATACTTTTGTACTTCGGCCGGTAAATGACTGGCTAACACCCTACCAATACGTTCTAACGCGACATGTTCATCCCGATAAGATATCTGACGACCAGTCACCACTATTTCGTTATCTTTTAACGCATAGTTGATCACCATAAAACCAGCATTTAAATACAGGTCCCTGTTCATCTGGGTTCTATCTAAATGATCTGTATTAGCCACTTGCACAGCAGGTACTACTTTCGGCGCTGGATCTAACTTCAGTTGTTTTACCGAATTAAAGTCCACCTTATAGTTCACCCCAAAACCAAAGGTATTACCACGCATATAGTTCACATTAAAATCAAGTGCATCTGAATAGGTGTAAACAGCAGCAATGTTGTAAGCTGAATCCTGAACTAATACACCGGCAAAATCGTTAACATAATTATTACCGTCGTATTCCAGTTTTAATCGCAATGGGTCCCACGGAGTCTGATATTCAATGCCGCCATAAAGAGAGGCTGTACCTTTAAAAAACTTCTGGTAATCAACCTTGCCACCGGAACCACTGAATTCACCAGGCCGTACGCAAAAGCTATCTTTTAAATCACAGAATGGGTTAGTGATGTTACCTTTGCTACCTAAATAGCCCCAACCTAAGCCAATATGAAAATCAAAGGGTCCAATACGTTTACTGGCTGCTACATATTCGCTTTCAAATAGACCTGTGCCGCCAAAATCGCGAAAACCCGCAGAAAGTTCAGGCAAAAACTCACTTTCCTGCCAGAGTCTGAACTTAGCATCTATGCCCTTATCTTTATAAGTTTGATCGCCACTGAAATCAGGGTCATCACTATAAAGCTGAGTTCTAACGTCAGTGTAACGCACCGTAGCTTCCATCCAGGGAAACAGCTGCACAGAGGCTGACCACAAGCGGTATTCCTGGCTGTCCTGGTAATTTAAGCTAAATTTACCAGGTTCATTGTGCCGTGCTGTAGGCATTTGAATTAAACCTACACCACCATGGTTCATCTGACTGTAGCTTTTAGTTAATGGCTCAAAGCCCTGCTGCGCAGCTACCGAAGAACAATACACTGACACTAAAGCGGCTATATAAGACTTTTTCATGGTGCTACAACCTTATGAACCAATAAGTCTAAAATTTGCTGATTGATATCTTCAAATTCGGACGGTAAATGTCTAAGTTCAAGTGGAACAAATAAAGTGGCTCCAGCAGGAATAGCTTTAAACTCTCTGTTCCATAGGCCCACTTTAGCGATAAAAGGCTCTGCATTAGCAGGTACTACGTAAAGAAAAGAAGAACTTGCACCCTCTAGTAATTTTAAATCACTCAAATAATCTGCCGCCTCGCTGGCGTTTAGCAATAAAGTACTGCTATTTTCAACCGCGCCGAACAATGCAACAGTAGTGGGCCTCTCTGCAACGACCAACAAATACTGTCCCGCATCAATTAATGGGTTTAACGAACTTTTAATTCTCACCGTATCAGGATCAAGCGGAAGCACTATCTTTTTGGCTAATTGAAGTGGCGTAAGCTCAAGCACTATTTTTTTAGTAGTTGCCGCCAGGCCATCATCACCATGCTGAGTATAATAGTTATGTAATTCAGTTAAGCGTCGCAAAAGTTTAGTTTTTTTCTGCTCTAAACTATGTAATTCTGTCGAAGATAAACTATAAAAACTGGCAGACGGCCAGTACAAATTAGCACTACTATTCACGCCAGCAACTAAATCGCTTAATCTTGGCTGCTGTGCATAATCTAAAAACACATCCTTAAATTGAACTCTTACCACTGGATTCGCCTGCAGCGGTAAGCTCAAGGAAACAACAATAAACAACAGCAAAAAGCGATAGATCATTTTCTATTCCCTGCATTCCTGATACCTAGAAGACGACCTGCCGAACTGATGAAAGTAAGCTCCAGCTCAGGCCAAAACGGTGCAATAGTCTGTTTAGTCTTTAGCAAATAACCACTGCTCAAGTCATACCAAAACAAATTGGTAGCTGTTGCACCATCGGCAAACGTAACTTGTTCTGTGACTAATTTTGTTTGAAAGCTATGCTCCAACAACTCAAGGCTTGTTACTTCAACTTGTATAATTTCATAACTACTTTGATAACCAGCTTCATTACTCTCAGACCAATCCGAGTGACTAGTCCATTGTTGTCCCTGGTTAATTTTTACCATGGCTTGCTTTAATGGGTCTTGTGCTCTGTTGGATTGAAACATCAGGTTATTACTAAAACCCATTGTTTTTACCACACGGCCTTTTTCTATGACCAACATGGCTTCATCCGCCGAAATCCATTTTTGTTGGTTATGCTCTAAAAAAGCTAAACCTAACACAGCTATCGGTTTGTTACCTACTTTGGCATAAAGCGCGTCAGCTTTGCGTTCAGCAAGCTCTGCTTTAGTCAAAAAAGCGTCTTCCCCCTGACTAAAGGCTAATTTCAATGTGTCGGTGTAAGTGCGGACTGTGCTGGAGCAACCTGACAACACCAGCATAGCTGTTAGCAAAAAACATACAGCTGTTCTTAACATTGTGCATCCAATTCAACAAAAAACAGATAATAAAAAGCCGCCTGAAGGCGGCTTTCGCGTTAGCTTATTAGCTAAAATTACTGAGCTGGACGAGTGATGGCCACAGTAGTAGTTTTAGTATTAGTACCAGCACCAGTCACTGTTACAGTGCTACCAGTACAAACACCGTTTACAGGGCCTGTGAAACCTGTAGCACAAGTTTCTTCTTCGACGTCTTCGGCAGGAGCTGAATCGCTACGGTTGTTAGAAATAACAGCAGCTAAAACGCCAGCAGCGATAGCACCAGCAACAACAGTACCAGTAGCAATACCACCGATTGTACCTGTTGAGGTAGAAGCACTTGATTCATCATCTTGTGCCATAACAGCACCTGAAGCTACTAATAAAGCAGCCATTACAACACTTAATTTCTTCATCACATCATCCCTTTTAAAAAAGTACCTCTAGGATAGAGGTTTTTCGCACAACCGACAAGCATTTTTTTGCCCGCGGTTTACAACATCCCCACCTAAAATAAGCAGGAAACCTTTTTTGTCTCAACTATTTACCTAATGAACCAGCTCTTTTTTAACTGTTTCACTGGTATGGCCACTGACAAATAATAAATCACAAATTTCACTGCTAGGCGCAAAGCCCGTTGGTGCATCCAGTAAAATTTGTCTGAGCATTTGTTGATCAAAGCTTTGGCATGCAACGTCCAGGCTATTTAGCAACAGCATAGTAGCTGACCATGACAGAAATTGTTCTTTCGCCGCTCGTATTCTGACATGTTGTGTCCGGCTTTCATTGTTGCCAATCAACAATTCTTCATATAGTTTTTCGCCCGGGCGTAAACCTGTGATCTGGATCTCAATATCACCATTTGGGTTAGTTTTATCTTTCAGCTTTAATCCTGCCAGCTGGATCATGCGTTTAGCCAAATCGTAAATGCGCACGGGCTCGCCCATATCCAACACAAAAACTTCGCCCCCTTTAGCCATAGCGCCAGCTTGTATCACCAACTGTGAGGCTTCTGGAATCGTCATAAAAAAACGGGTAATGTCTTTATGGGTTAAAGTGACAGGCCCACCTGCTTTAATTTGCTGTGCAAACAAAGGCACCACCGAGCCAGAAGAACCCAACACATTACCAAAACGTACCATACACATCCGAGTGCAGGTCTGCCTATTCGCCAAGCCTTGCAATACAAGCTCTGCCATGCGTTTGCTTGCACCCATAACATTGGTAGGTCGTACCGCTTTGTCAGTAGAAATTAATACAAAATTCTCTACTTTTGCCGTTATGGCTGCTTCAGCGCAAGCCCAGGTACCAAAGACATTATTGCGAACCCCTTCAACCATATTGTATTCAACCAAAGGCACATGTTTATAAGCTGCGGCATGGTAGACGGTTTGCACTTGAAAATTAGTCATCACCTGCTCCAGCAACTTCTGCTGTTGCACCGATCCCAACACAGGCTTAATAGCACAATGATAACCAAAGCGCCGTTTCACGGCATTTAACTCGCGCTCAATGGAATACAAAGCAAACTCAGATACATCGAATAACACCAAAACATCAGGTTTACAACGAATGATTTGCCGACATAACTCGGAGCCAATAGAACCACCAGCTCCCGTGACCATAACTACTTTATGCCGGATATTAGCTTGTAAAAGTTGTTGGTCAGGTTCAATGACTTCGCGGCCTAACAAGTCCTCAATACGAATATCCTGTAAATCGTCAATTTTCATATGGCCAGCGACTAAATCAGCCATGCCCGGAATACTTTGCACTGGTACAGGAAGCTTGGACAAATATTCAAGCAATTCACGTTTACGGCCACGCCCGGCTGATGGCATGGCTAACAAGACCCGATCAATACGATAACGCTGAATAGCTTTTTCTAATAGCTCAGAAGGCAGCACAGTTAAACCACAGACCGTAGTTTTTTGTAGCTCGGTATTATCATCAACAAAAACCACAGGCTTGTATTCGTCACCACTTTGCAGCGCGTATAACAATTGACGGCCAGAACAACCTGCTCCGTAAATAAGCACTCTGCTCTTTGTTTTGTGACGCTGCATTTGTAAAGCGCTGCGAAATCCCCATCTGCTGCCGCCTACGAACAATACAGCGATCACTGAAAAACATAAGACTAACCGAATAATCTCATCTAAAGGCAAAAACCAGCACAAAGCCACCAAACCTAGGGAGCTTGCAGCAACACCATTTACCACTGTAGCAATGGCTTGAGGAGCCATATAACGTAAGATTGCACGATACAACCCAAGCACCGAAAAAACGACAAGGCTAAACGCAAGCCAAACCAACAGGCTCACACTGTGCGATAAAATAAATACAGAAGGCTGTGCAACGCCTGACAACCAGCTGGCTGCAAACAAGGCACTCAACAAAAAAACTGAATCTGATACTACAGATATAACCCGCTTTATAGTGCGGGGAAGCGACATCATCCAAGTCACGCTCTCACTCCCTCTTTACTCATAGAGTTATCTACTTTTATCAGCGATATGACTGGTTTAAAGACCATCAGCTTAGGACAGCCTTTGAATATCTACCAGTTTTAGCCTACTAAAAATGAACTTTATATGAATAAAAATGTCCTTTGAGTCCGTTATTTACAACAACATTACATTTTTCGCTAATTTCACACAATAGCGAATTAGTAACTAAAAGTAATTCTGTATCGCTTAATTAATTCATGACTAACTATTTTTATTGCTCTGCCAAACCAGATCACAAATACCATCTGTAGGGGCAAAACCTGTTGGAGCATTCAGCATTAAAGTTCGTACTTTTTCCAAGTCATAGTTTATAGCTGATTCGCTGAGTTCACTTAATAAAGCCTGCATTTCTGGCCAGCCTAAATAAACTTCATTCGCTGCTTTAATGCGAGGGTGACGCGTTGGTTTTTCATCCTCACCTATTAGCAACTCTTCGTACAATTTTTCACCAGGCCTTAAACCAGTAATTTTAATTTCAATGTCACCCTGCGGGTTCTGTTTATTTTTAATTTCTAACCCGGTCAGATGGACCATCTTTCTCGCCAGGTCGTAAATTCTCACAGGTTCGCCCATATCCAATACAAATACATCACCGCCCTCTCCCATAGCACCGGCCTGAATCACCAACTGAGCTGCCTCGGGTATAGTCATAAAATAGCGGGTAATATCTTCGTGAGTCAGGGTGATTGGCCCACCTTTTTTAATCTGCTTACGAAACAAAGGCACAACAGAACCGGAAGACCCTAATACATTGCCAAAACGTACCATACAAAAACGAGTGTTCTGCTGGCGCTTTGCCAGCGCTTGCAGGGTTAGTTCTGCCAAACGTTTTGTGGTGCCCATCACGTTGGTTGGGCGTACTGCTTTGTCCGTTGAAATCAACACAAAAGTCTCAACCGCTGAGGCAATGGCAGCTTCAGCTGTGTGCCAGGTTCCGAACACATTGTTTCTTAAACCCTCAATCACATTAAATTCGACCAATGGCACATGCTTGTAGGCCGCTGCATGATACACAGTTTGCACCTGGTAACTTTGCATAATACTCTGCAATCGCTGCTGGTCTAGCACTGTGCCCAGAGTTGGAATCAACTGCACATCGAGTTGTTTACTAGTCAAAGTACTACTAAGCTCTTTATCAATTTCGTAAAGAGAAAATTCAGACGCTTCAAATAAAACCAGTTTTAAAGGCGACTGCAGAATAATCTGCCGACACAACTCAGAGCCAATTGAACCACCAGCGCCAGTTACCATCACCACTTTGCCGGTAATATTGGCAGTTAATAATGATGGAATAGGCGTAACTGCATCACGGCCTAACAAGTCTTCAATTTTTACATCCTGAAGCTCGTCTATTTTCATCTTACCGTCGACTAAATCTGTCATACCTGGAATAGTTAACACAGGTAAACCCAAAGGTTCCAGACGCTCGATTAACTTAGCTCTGGTGCCACGGCTTGCTGAAGGAACAGCGAGTAAAATACGGCTGATACCATATTTGTGAATGACAGCCTCAATGCAGTCAGGAGAATATACTTTGACGTCACGGATCATCACACCATGAAAAGACGGGTCGTCATCAACAAAGGCAACAGCGCGAAATTCAACACTACTGGCAAGCGCTAACAGTAACTGACGACCACTGGCACCGGCGCCATAAATTAATACTTTATGCTGGGCAGAACGGCTGCTAACAGTAACCAATTCACGCAACAATAAACGCACACCAGCTATACCAGTAAAAGCAAAAAATACATAATTTAAGTTGCCAGACAAACTGTAAAGAAAGGCGTTAGCGTCTATCGCAAAATTAAGCAGAACACCAGAAAAAAGCGAGCCAGCCGCTATGGCTACCATGGAGCGTAAACCAATATAACGCACCACAGATTTGTATAAACCCAGCAGGCTAAATACAACAATAGTGGCCAAGGTCACAGCCATAAAACTTAAGACAAAAGACTCATCCTTCACCAGTTCAAAACTGTCATAACGCAGGTAATAAGCCAGTACCCAGGACACAAATAAAATAGAGGCATCTATAGAGATAGAAACTGAGCGTTTTAATAAACGTGGCCAATCCATTAATGGCTGCAAACATTGCTGTAATGCTTTAGATGTCAAATTACGCAAGAAAACTCCAGACTTAAAATCCTATCTATGCCAGCAAGATTAATGAAAAAGCCAGCTTAAAAACAATGTAAAACGCTGCTACTTTAGGTTATTAAAATTATAACCTGACTACAAAACTAGAAAGAAACCACGCTTTGTCCACGACCAATCGCATAATAACTAAAACCTTTTTGTTTTAACCTTTCAGGGTCAAATAAATTCCGTCCGTCAAAAACTACCGGAGTTTTAAGTTGCTGCTTTAAAAAGTCAAAATCAGGCGCTTTAAATTGCTGCCACTCAGTGCAAATGATCAAAGCGTCAGCCCCTTGTAAAGCGGCCTCTTTAGTTCCACACAGCACAAAATCAGGCCGAACACCGTAAATGCGCTGAGTTTCCTCCATCGCCTGAGGATCATAAGCATGAACAGTTGCACCAGCTGCCCATAATTCTTCTATTAACACCCTGCTTGAGGCTTCGCGCATGTCATCTGTATTTGGCTTAAAACTCAGCCCCCAGACTGCAAAAGTTTTACCCGTTAAATCATCACCAAAGTGTTTTCTGACCAAAGTAGGTAATTTGTACTTTTGCTTATTATTCACTGTTTCTACGGCTTGCAGAATTTGCGGACTATAGCCATTTTGTTCAGAGGTGCGGATAAGTGCCTGCACGTCTTTAGGGAAACAAGAGCCTCCATAACCACAACCCGGATAAATAAAATGATAGCCGATGCGAGGGTCTGACCCAATACCTTTGCGCACAGCTTCAATATCAGCACCAAGTAACTCTGCTAAATTAGCCATTTCGTTCATAAAGGATATCTTGGTTGCTAGCATGCAGTTAGCTGCATATTTAGTCAGCTCAGCACTACGAACATCCATAAAAATCATTTTGTCGTGATTGCGATTAAAAGGCTCGTACAACTCTCGAACCACCTCGGCCGGGCGTTCATTATAAGTACCGATGATAATACGATCGGGACGCATGCAATCAGCAACAGCAGCGCCTTCTTTTAAAAACTCAGGGTTTGATACTACATCAAAAGGAATATCTAAAGTGCGTCTTGCAAGCACAGCAGCAATCTGCTCTCGCACCTTATCTGCGGTACCTACAGGTACAGTGGACTTATCAATTACCACTTTATAGCTGGTCATGTAACTTGCAATGGTATCAGCCACAGCAAGTACATATTTCAGATCAGCAGAGCCGTCTTCATCAGGTGGTGTACCTACGGCAATAAACTGTATTAAACCATGCTCTACACCAAAAGCTGCATCCGTAGTAAAACGTAAACGGCCCGCCTGAAAGTTACTGGTCACAAGCGGTGTCAAGCCAGGTTCGTATATCGGGATAATGCCCTGGTTTAGCTTTTCAACCCGTTCAGCATTCACATCCACACAAACAACATCATGGCCAACCTCAGCCAATACTGCAGCCTGCACCAGACCTACATAACCAATACCAAAGACTGTAACTTTCATAGGGTTTTATTAATCCATTAGTGAGCTTGAGCCCGAGCTTAACTATCTGAGTATTAACACTAAGTGAACTTAAGCTTTAGCGTTTTACTCTGTCACCAGAGCCTTTACCTGCAACAGTCATAAAAATATATTTGAAATAATCTTTTATGGTCAAACTCTCTAACATTTGTTGGTCAGTTTCAGCCAGCAATACCGGCGTAGACATATCAATTTCATTCACCTGAGCAAGACCTGTGATGCCAGGTCTGTGGTCAAACACTCCGCGTTTTTCGCGCTCTGCAATAAGTTCTTCCTGGTTAAACAAGCAAGGCCTTGGCCCCACCAGACTCATCTCACCTTTAAGCACATTCCATAACTGAGGTAATTCATCCAACTTAGTTTTACGCAAAAAACCGCCAAAAGGCGTAATGGCAGAAGCACTAGCCAAATGGCTGGCAACGGAGGCAGTGTCAGGTTTCATCGTACGAAATTTGACTAAAGTGAATGGCTTTTTGTTACGGCCAACTCTAACCTGACGAAAAACAGGCGACCCTGTATCGAACAAACCGATTATGGTTAAAAACATCAAAACAGGAAAACCTAGAACTAAACCTGTACCAGCAAGCGCAACATCCAAACAACGGAGCAACATCTTTTTCCCATCCATCTGACTATTTTACACCAACGCATTCATCTTAAGTGGGCGCGAGTTTGCCAGACGTCGAAGTTAAGTGCAAATAGGATCTGAAGCTAGTGACATAACAATTAGCTTAATCAATTAGTGATATTTATTACATTATTAATAGACTTTTGAATTAGAAGTCGACTACTAATGCTTGTTTTCGTCTCGATAACATTCCAATAGCTGCGTAAAAAAATAAGGCCAGATAATGAGTTTACACTTAAATAACTCAACCAGAATTTGACTCTGCTAAATAACATCTCCGCACGCCTTCCTCTAAAGAAACTGAAGGTTTCCAACCTAAAATAGTTTTGCTCTCTGAAACATCAATACTTAACGAATCACAAAGTCTATCAATAGTATTTTGTTGCCCTAAAATTTTTCCAAGAATACGCATAAGTACAACCGGAACTGGAATTAATAAGGCTCGTTTACCTGATGCTTTAGCCATCACTTTAAATAAATCAGTGGTGGACACATCACAGTCATCACTGACTAACAGTGTTTTTCCAGCCGCATTTGGGTGAGCTAAGCTGGTCGAGATAAAATCAACCAAATTATCTATACCAACAAAACTTCTTCGGTTATGGATAGATCCTAAAGGTAAAGGTAAACCTGATTGAGCTAATTTAGCCAATCGACCAAAATTACCAGGCGCGCCGGCGCCGTAAACCATAGGAGGTCGGATAATGACAACTTCCATGCCGGTTTGTTCGGCAATCTCGTTCAAACCTAATTCAGCCTTCAGTTTAGACTCAGCGTAAAAATCGACCGGAGCTGGTATATCTTTTGCCGTAAAAGGCTTTTCATTACTTGCACCATTGACACCAATAGTACTAATAAAGACACAGCGTTTTACTCCTGCCAATGCAGCTTCTCTCGCCAGACGCAATGTACCGAACGTATTCACGCTTTCAAACGTCTGCTTTAATTCTGCTCCATTACAAGGTGATAATACATGGGCGAGGCCAGCAATATGGACAATGCTGTGAACCCCCTCAAATGCACCGGACCAGTTAGTGTTTTCATCAATAGAATTCACTAGAAAATGGTCACGGCCCTCAGAGGCTTGGGGATTACGAACTACCAACCTTAAATTTAGCCCGTCCGCAATAAGCTTCTTAGTAAGAGCACGACCAATAAAGCCATTAGCTCCGGTGATCAAATATTTATTTTTAACCACGTTTTTTATCCTAAAAGTGAAAACCAGAAAAAAACTGGAAATACTGGGGCTTTAATAATTTTGAGCTACAACCTGAACAACTAAAACATTCACCGCCAGATACTGAGTTTTTCAGAAAGTTAACTAACTTCAAATGTAATTTTTTGCACACCAAAAAATGCTGTTCAGTTACTACGCTATGCCTTATTAAACATTCGAAATCTTATTTTCCCGATAGTTTAATGGAGCAATATAGACACGAGTTATCCCTGAGACAGGACTTAAAGCCACTTTTTCATCGAATAGCTTCTTCATAAATGGCTTCAGTGTCATCCAGCATTCTTTGTACCGTGAAAAACAGCTCATAACGCTGACGGGCTGCATTACCCATAGATATTCTTATCTCGGGTCGAGTTATTATAAGCGTCAAAGCTTTAGAAATACTGTAATCATCAGTGACCAAAATACCACTTTCGGTATCAATAGTCTCATTCACACCGCCGACATCCGAAGCTATTACAGGCAAATTCAAGCTCATCGCTTCTAAAATAGTAAGAGGTAAACCTTCCCATTTAGACAATAAAATAAAAGCGTCAGCCTTGGATAACCTTGCAGGTACATCAGAACATGCGCCGCTAAAGATAACTCTGTCCTGAAGACCCAGACTATTAGAAAGTGCCTGGGCTGAAAGTAATTCTGGCCCATCACCAACCAATTCCAATGTCCATTTCAGATGCTTAAGGGTGGCGAGTATAGCTATCAACCTTTTTTGATCTTTCGGTGCGTCAAAACGAGCAACCATTATTAGCCGAACAGATTCTTGCCCGGTATCACGCGAATATCCCTGATTTTTGTCGGGAACACCGTTTCGTACCGTAACTATGAGCTCAGCACTACCAACACCATTTTTTAAGGCTAACTGTCTGTCATATTCCGAAACAGCAATAATGCGCCTTGAAAGAGAAGCGACTAAGCGTTCCAAAGTTTTGTATATTTTACGGCTATTCTCGGATACACCTTCTGTAAAAGCCCAACCATGTGCAGTGAAAACGCAAGGAACCCTAAGATATGCACACACTATACGACCTATAAGACCTGCTTTAGAAGAATGTAGATGAACTAAATCAGGGTTTATCTGCTTAATGTGACGTTTAAGCTCAAAGAACGCCATAAAATCGCTTACGGGAGAAATATTACGAACCAAATAACGCAAGGAGCGAACTTCGATACCTCTGGCTTGAGCAATAGTTTGCAACACCCCTTCCCCGCCCGCCAGAACCTCTGTTTCATATCCTCTTTGTTTCAGCCCTGAAACTAAATCCAGAAGGTGGACACTGGCTCCCCCCATTACATCAGAACGGGTAATTACATATAAAACTTTCAAATGTTGTGCCTCAAGATATCTATATTCATATTTATCAACCATTCGACGAATTAAGAATAAAATACTCTTATAAGATTACCAGACTTCTAGCAGTAAAATTCGAATCAAACTCAATGATATAATTTGAGGTAATTATTAAACATTGCCTCAAGAGAGTAATGATCTACAACGCGTTGTCGTAAGACTTTTCCAAGAGAGGCACGATCCGTCTCAGATTGTTCCATAATAGCGATAACTCTCTGAGCCAATTGTTCAGAGTCACAAGGACGCACTAATAATTCGTCTTGCCCTACAACCTCCCTGACACCACCGCAATCAGTTGCTATCACATTAATTTGACAAGACATAGCTTCGGCCACGACTAAACCGAAGCCCTCATAAGCAGATGATAGAACAAAGAGGTCTGCAGCATTTAAAACATATTCAATGTCACTACGAACACCAAGCCAACTAATATGCTGAGTCAAATTCAATTCAATCGCAGCCTGCTTCAGTAATGTTTCTTGTGAACCTCCGCCAGCTATAAGTAAATGGACATAATTCTTCTGATCAACTATCAAACGAAACGCATGCAATAAATTAGTGTAATCTTTTTCTGGCTCTAAACGACCGACTGCAACAAGAGTAAACAGTTCTTTGAGACCAAATTCACTGCGGGCGTTCTCTCGCATGACTATATTTTGAATAAAACGAGTTGTGTCTACTCCATTTGGAACAGAAACCATTCTGCCGGGAGGAACAGCGCCTTTACTTTCAAATACTTTAACAGCCTCAACACTTACATTAGTGGTTATATCAGCCAACTTATCAGTAATACGGTAAGTAAGCATTCTTAAGAAACCACCTTCATTTGTACTGTGTGCAGTACAGACTAAACGTGGGAAGCGAACCAACAACCTGACTAACCGAGACAGTATGTTGGCATGAACCATGTGACTGTGAACTACATCTGGCTCATACTGCTTAATCAATTTTCGCAAGCCGATTGCAGCCTTAAAAAAATCCATACTATTGCGCATACCTAGAGAATGCAGTGGAATATCTTTATTTTTCGGCGTCAGATTTGCAACACCGGTCAAATAAACGATACTAACGTTGTGTCCCAGAGATTTGGCTTTGTCGGCCAGATTTACAACTATATTTTCGGCCCCACCGACGCCCAGACCAGTTACAACAAACAAAATTTTCATGACGTCGGATTAACCTCGAATATTTAACGTAATCAGTAACTAAACACTAATTGCAGTTTACTACAACAGTAAATTTTCAAAATAGAGAAGATAAGTATCTTACGCCAGAGTCTGTAAGACTGTTTGACTCAATAGCACCGAAAAACATAAAAAAATTAACAATCAAAACAAAAAACATAATAAATAGCACCCTACCTGAAAAACTCGATGTAATCGCAACCAAACAAAATGGTAAGAATACGCCAACTATTCTTCCTGATATGGGACTAAAGAAATACAACGCTAGATAAAAACACAAACCTAACATTGCCACGATATAAAAAGGGTCGGAGTATAAACGTCGGGTAGACAGACTCACCAACGTAATCAGAACAATAGACCACAATATAAAATTACCACCACCAACACTAACAGGACCCAGAATATGAGATTCACTAGCTTGCCTCATACCAAGCGCTGCAGCAATATACAACCCTAGCAAGGATACAACTAGTCCGAATATAAACTGAACCGCCAATCTGATTGTGGGCCTTTGGCTTATATAACCGGTAGTTAGTTTATCTATATAAAACATCGCTGTCACAATAAAAAAAGAAGAGTGAATCAATCCCAGTATAGGCAGAAAGAAGTAGAACTTCTTAGTCTGCCAACAGTAATAGACTAACCAGACAAATAAAGCGGTCGCAATACCTTGTCGAAGAATCACTAACTGAAGGTGAAAAACTTGTGCAGTAAAAATGAGTAGCAGTATGGCTACAGACGCTGTCAACACATTTTTTGATTTCTTTACAACAACGAAGAACAATGTAAAAGCTATGAAAAAAACAAATACATAAGGCACTGAGTCTGCATGAAAAAAATACGAAAGCGCCCCATTGATCAAAAGAAACAAAGGCTCGTTAAACAAAATAACTAACCAGTTTTCATAATTAGCGAAAATACCTACCGAATCAACAGCATAAGTAATGTAGTTCGTTCTATCTCTGAAATAAGCATTAGGAATAGATGCGGCAACTACAGCATAAAGAAATGCAGAACACATTATGAAAAATGATGTAACACTAGCCCGACGAATTTTCAATTAGTTAGTCATCCACAGATTCAGCATACGTTATCATCTATCAAACCAATCCACTTTTTCATGATGGCATCTAAATAAAATTCACCACATTTAGCTTTCGCTTCAGAACTGTATGAAGCATAAACATGCTCAACGTCTGATGCTTCGATAGCACTTATCATTCCGGATGTAAGAGAACTCACAGAATCAGCTTTGCACAACCATCCGTTCTTACCAGGAACAACAATATCTGAAGGCCCGGTGTCACAATCAAAAGATACTATAGGTAAACCAAAGGATAGCGCCTCAAGTAAAACCATAGGTAACCCCTCAAATCTGGAGCTCATCACATAATAAACTGCTTTTTTGTAATATGCTTGCACATCTGGTGTGGCAGGAACCAGCTGAACGGATCTTGCCAAGTCTAAATCAGTAACAAGTTGGGTTAAACTTTGATCATCTTCGCCGCTGCCCACAATTTGCAGTGTCCAGTCAGGGTGTTGCTCTGTAACAGGTTTCCAGGCAGCCAACAGTAAATCAAAACCTTTTTGATAGGTTAAACGGCCAACTGCTAAAAAAGTCTTATTGGCTGGCTCTGGTTGATGCTCTGAAACTGTAAATGGAACCGGATTGGCTATAGCCATAATATTGGCACGACACCAACTTTCGCTTTGCCAAAACATTTTATCCCGCTCAGTTAAAGTAACGACAGTATCGGCGGTAAGAGCTGCTATCTGCCTGGCAATCCTTCTGACGCGTTTACCTAAATCGACATGAAAATTAAAATGCTCCCATACGATCAACTTTAAATCCAAAAATGTGCTTGCAGGAACAGCATACAGTGTAAGCATTGATTCTACTGCAATCAAAGTATCTATCGAATGCTTTTTTAAGTATCTGCGTAAATTTGCTACAGAAGCTGAAAATGCTTTTATCCCCCCCCCTTGAACATTACCCAAACAGGTGGAGTGCACCCCATCCGCAAGAGGAAAAAAAGGTTTTTCCCCGCCAGCCAGATTAACAACATGTACTTCAAACTCAGCCTGGTGTAGCTCATTCAGAATAAGGGTAGAAACTCTCTCAGTACCGCCGGAGTGATTCATGTCACCGACAAAAAAGCATATTTTTTTCATTACCAATGATGTTCCTGAAATTTATAGATCATACAAAAGTGCTAATCAATATGAAATGATTCTGCGCCTAACTCAATCAACGAGTAAGAAACTTCGTTGGTTTTAGCTGTCAACTCATCAGAAACTAAAGTATAATTTTTAATACATAGAACGCTTGATAGATTGAATTGCGCACTACTAGCGATACCATAAACATTTACTGTCTCATATTCTTTACTTAAACGGAGAATCAAGTCTTCAGCTAACAAACCTGCTTGTGTGAGTTTTCTAAAATCACCGAAAAAATCGGTTTTTTGCATAGGATGAGGTATATAAAATAAATTACTTTTCTTCTCAAAGTAACGACTCAACATCTTACAGAACTGCTCTACATCACCTTTAACAACATACGAGAAATAGCTGCCCAGGAAAACATTGCATTCTGATTTAGATATTACATTTCTATCCTCAAATTCTTCGCTACTTATCAGACTAACAAATTCGACTTTATTTATAATATTTCTACTTCCATTATATATAGAATAGTGCAATTCGGACTCGCTCTTTATCCTATCCATGGAGTATTTGCAACCGAGAGCACGATAAATGATTCTCTTATACAAGGGGACTTCGCAGTCATAATAAAGTGAGTTATAAACAATATTGGCATTACCGTCATCGAACGTCAGCAAATGGGAAAAATCGGCATATGTTAATATCAAATGGCAGTAAATATTATCGATACTCGCAATATAAATAGCGTCATATTTTTTTCCAGAAAACATCTGTTTTAAATCAGAAAAGTATTTGGGGAATCTAGCCTCGCAGCGCCAAAAATGACTCCATTTCGCATCTTTAGCAATAGAGTCAAAATGGCTGATTTGAGTTTCATTTATAGTATGAGCAAAATAAAAGACGTCATATTCCTTTATTTTTTTATCATAAATGATCCGCGACGCAATTTTTGATTGAAGTGGCGTATGGCAGATAAACAATACACATTCACTTTCGATTGATTTGACTGATTTCATAATTTTTAGAAAGTCGATTAGAATAAAAATAAATAATTACCAAAGTAATAACATTAGTAAAAAAGAGAGAAAAAGCCATAAAAAACAAGCTAAACTGGCCAATACTAAAAACTAAAATTACGTGTAACACAGATGATACTGCAGTACTAACTGATATCAATTTAGTTTTTCCATGATAAAAAAGATAATTTACAACTATAAAATATGGCAGAGTCACCGCTATACCTAAAAGAAAAATAACCGTATATACTTTTGATTCAATAAACTCTTCCCCAAGCACAAGAGCATAAAAACTTTCAGGGAACGCATAGCCGAACAATGCGGGTACTGGTACGAAAATCGTCGTATAAATAATCCATTGTTTAATCGTTGCGAATCTCAATTTACCACTTTTCAAATTTTCGTAAAAATATGGTACCAGCGCCTTATTCAGTGCCATGAGTAAAATTGCTAGGATTGATGCAATTTGAAATCCTGCAGAATAAAAGCCTAAATCATTCTCTGCATAGGACTTATATACCAATATTCGATCTAACTGCCCTTTCGAATACAAGCTTATGTTATGAATCAATAATGGGGCGCCAAAGGCAAACAGAAACAAAAAACTCGTTCTTATTTTTTTGCAATTAATTTTGATCTTCTTAAAATCAGAAAGAACGCCACCGTCTATAAAAAATAACGTAAGTATAGACATTGATATATTAGATATAGCGACGGCAGCTATTCGCGTACTAGCTGATGCTACGATAAATTCGAAGATAGCAAAAGTAAGAAGCAATGACAGAGTACTGCTTCCTAGCTGTATTATCAGATATTCATTTACCCTCTTTTGCATCTGCCGGATTACAAGTTGGGTATTAATTAAACTTTGTGTATAAGCACAAAGAAGCAGAATGAACAGAATTTCGCTTTGAAAAACTATCGCAAAAACACCGCCAATGAGGAAGATGATGCTGGAGTATAGACAACTGCTTGCTACGACCAGAGCTACAGCCCGCTTTCCATAAAAAAAGTAATAGCGGGCAATAGCACCTTCATGGTTTAAGCTGATGATGATAAATATCAGACTTACAAGAACCTGATACAGTGAAAGATCACCAAATCCTGCTGGTCCCAAAGTTCTTGTTAGGTAAGGCAGCAGAATAAAAGGTAATGCCTTAGAGACAAGTTCACCGATTAGGTATAAAACGCTATCTTTAAAAATAGAGGTCACCAGAGTGTTAATTGATTCGTGTCAGGGTATTAAAGAGAGGAGTGACAATGTCACTCCACTTTATATTTTGTTACCCAAGTGCCATCAACTTTTTCCCACAGCTCTTTGTTCCTAAACTTCTCGACCGTCTCGTCAAATTGTTCACGAGTAATCATATGGAAATTCAAGAAGTCCTCAAGATCGTTAAATGGTTTCTGGTCCTGCAATTCATTGACTATTCTTACAGCTTCAGCTCGCGACAGTCTGTCGTTCCAAATGTCATAGCAGGTTTGATCTGTAGCTCGCCAGAAACCAAATTTCAGGTACTTGAACCAAATATTGATTTCGCAAAGCTTCTCGTCGATATTGTCGTAATCCAGATAGTTACCAGGTAAAGGCCCTGCTCTGCGGCCTGTGAAGCCTCTTGGTAATACAAACTCATAGTTCTGACGGCCATACCATTTTACAAAGTGACCCAGATAGATACTCTGAACCCCGGCTTCTTCCAGCTTCTTGTAGTCAGGATACTTATAGAAAAATACATCACGTTCAGATACGTCATCATCCAGCCAATCAAAAACGGTCTTTTCTTTAACCAGGTCACTTTTGTTAATGGCTAATGCTGAAGGTTTGCTTTCGCTACGCTGCAACCCGCCAAACTCAAAGGCTATATCTTCGCCCCAAACAACTAGCGGAACTTCATAGATTAAAGCTGTATTTACAACGCTTGAAAACATTGCACAGTGTTCAGCCCAATTCGGTTCGCCCTGACGTAAAAAGCATTTTTGGCGGATTTTTCGGAAGGTACTTGGTTTGATTGTAATTTTCATATGATCAACGTTTAGATCTTTGATCATATTGTTTAAATTATCTATGCCTTCAGTCGTAGGTAAATGGGCTGCGAGAGTTACACAAAGTACTTTCAAGCCAAAGTGTTCAGCCAATACTGCTGCCTGATACCAACTGTCTTTACCGCCGCTGACAGCAACTATACAGTCATAAAAGGGGTGATTTGCTTTTTTGATATCTTCAACAATCAGTTCGAGATCTTTAAAACGTGCATCCCAGTCGATAGTCGCCTTAACTTCTTTGGTGCGGCATGCGTTACAAAAACCACGCTCGTCCAACCAAACTCCGGGTTTTGTATCTGGCATTACACAATTTGAACAAAACTTCATATCTTATCCCTCGACAGCCTTATAGTTGCGCTTATCCATATAAGTCCGCCCCAGCAAAATGTATTCATTAAATGAAGACTGATCTTCAAGTAGTTCAGTTAGCTTGTATTCTCTCGGATCAGCTACTTCAAGCTCCTGCCCCGTTTGCAAATTAATGTCATTTGCCAGAACACTGCCCTTGCAGAACCAAGTACCATCTTGTCTCTTCTCCCAGGCTGCCGGATCCCGGAATGGGTTAATCGACGATATAAATTCGTCTTCTGACAAACCAACCCAGTCAAGGAAGACCTGAAGAGCTTTTGGCTTCACTTCAATGTATTGCTTAATAAGTGCTAAACCTTCTGACTTAGTTATTCTTTTCAAACGTATGTCACGGGCAACATGGTCGGAAACTTTTGCATAACCAAATTTCAGATATTTGACGTAGTCGTGCACGCTAGCATTATTGAAACAATGAATTGATTCATAAGTGTTGTATGTACGTTCCTGAGTATGTGTCTCATACCCAAACTTACTAATAGCATTTTCTATCTGTTTCTGAGAATCCCAAAACACATAGTTACCAATATACAAACCACGAACTCTGGATTTTTCTAACTGTGCATCAGAAGGGTAAGTAAATGCCTGCAAATCTTTATGTGTCACCTTGTCAGAAATGCCAATTAAAGATTCAGCATCGACACAACGCATCGCATGTTCTTTTCTGACTTTTTTGGTCATCTCAACACGGTCATGGTGGCTAAACATACCGACCTGATCCAACCAGCCATTAACACCCCAGATAATTAATGGAATATCAAGCTTAGTTGCAACCTGCACAGGGAATGTCTGACTCCCTGCAAGAACGTGCCAATACATGTCACCAAACTTCTGAAGAGTGATTTTGGTGATTTCTTTAATTGTGTCAGGACCAACGGTAGACATCATATGATCACAATCCAGTTCAGTGATCAAACGAGCCAGATTACGTACACCAACTTTGGTACTGAAGTGAGTGTTGTAGGTTACGAGAAGAGGGTTTAATCCGTACTTATTTTTAACCAGATCTACAATAAAAAAGTCGTCGCCAGTGCCTACAACCGGAATAACACAGTCGTAAGATGTTCCTGAGCGCCCTTTATACTGAGACAATAAAGCATCAAGCTCTTTCTCTTTAGCTGCCCAGTCGATTTGATATTTTTCTTCATGAACGCGGCAACCACTGCAGACACCTTGTTCGTCCAGAATCAAATTCAATGCATGGTTTTCCGGATACAAACATCTGTTACAAAAATTCATTTTTCAAATACCTTAAAATGGACGACCCAGGATATCCAGTGAGAAATCTTCATATTTCACTTCTGAGCTTAAGCGAACTTCTAATCCAGAACTGCGCATCTGAGCTTTAGCTGCAATAGTGCTGTGTTCCATATGCTGGAATATGTTCGCTGCTGCGACAGCCTGACAACCACCTTTTAAAACGGCATCAGCCAGATGTTCGAATCGGCCAACGCCACCTAAAGCAATAACAGGAATGTTCACAGCTGAACTAACTTCCTGTAATAATTCGACGTCATATCCAATACGTGAGCCGTCACGGTCGACAGAGTTTAATAAAATTTCACCCGCACCGGCTGCTTCGATATCTTTCAAATGCTGTTTCAGGCTAACCTTATAAACACCTTTACTCAGATAATCATATACTGCGTAACCAGAGTCAGTTTTTACGACATCAACTGATACAGTAATACACTGATCTCCAAAGATATTTGAAGCCTCAGTAATGAAAGCTATGTTACTACGTACAACGGAGTTCAGACATACTTTGTCAGCGCCAGCTTTCAGCAGACTTTGAATATGCTCTAATGTTTTGATACCGCCACCAACTGTTAGTGGAACAAAACATTCTTTAGCAGCCCAAGCTACTAACTCAACATTAGGGGCTCGGGATTCTTTAGTTGCATCGATATCAATGATAACAATCTCATCTACATCCCAATTTACAAAAAATTCAATGGCTGTCTTCACATTACCTATCGGCAAATATTTGTTGAAGTTAAAACTTTGAACCACCAAATCATTTTTAGTGATAATACAAGGAATCAATCTCGTCTTAAGCATTGTGTTGACCAACCATTGAACTTGCCCATTTAAAGAAGCTACTTAACGCAAGCAAACCATTTTTCTGACTTTTTTCAGGATGGAACTGCATTCCTACGACGTTATCTTTTCTCACAGCAGCAGTCATCAAACCGCCGTAATCGAACTTTGCCATAGTGTACTGATCTTCACAGACCACATGCAGACTATGTACGAAATAAAAATCCTTATCAGCATGGAGGTAATCGAACATAATATCTGCAGGCTGCAGAATTAAGGAGTTCCACCCAATATGGGGTACTCTCAGATTTCCTTCAGGGTGCATATAGGTTACTTTTCCTGGGATCCATCCAAGGCCTGGTGTAATTACTTTTTCTTCAGAAACATCAAATAGCAGCTGCATGCCGAGACAGATACCTATAGTTGGTTTCTTCAACTCTTTCACGGCTTTGTCCAAGACCGGGATCAAGCCTTTGTCAGAAAGCTTTTTCATAGCATCAGGAAAGGCACCAACGCCAGGTAAAATAATAATGTCAGATGCCAGAATCACATTGCTATCAGCAGTAATCAAGACATTAAAATCTCCAACGTGAGCGATCGCATTTTCGATCGACTTCACATTTCCCATCTCGTAGTCGATGATCGCTACATTCAATTTATCAGCCATATGAACCCTACCATTACATCGAGAAGCCATCATCAACGACTATGTTTTGTCCATTGACAAAATCAGACATTGACGACAGTAAAAAAACTATAGACCCCAAGACATCGGACACATCCAGCATGCCTTTTCCTAGAGTCTCCTTTTTGTAAGCTTTCAGAAAATCTTCAGGCTGATGATCAAAAATACCGCCAGGACTTACTAAATTGACCCGAAATTTACTATTCGCTACATATTTTGCCACATATCGTGACAAATGAATAAGACCTGATTTAATGGCGGCGTATTCAACCGGCATTGTCATTTTGGTGTTGTCATAAATCCCGAACTTTGGAGGAATAACGCCATAGACGGAAGATATATTGACCAGCGAAAATGCACTCTGATGCTTTTCAAAATATCTGGCACACTGTTGCATAAACAAAAATGAAGACCCAAGATTCATTGAGATATTTTCGTTAAAATCAGCTTGAGCTACTTCGTAAAAGTGTTTGCCATAATTCTTATTTCTTGGATAAGAGCAATTAACAGCTCCTGTAATACCTTCTGCTGAGTCAAAAAAACTAACAACAGCTGACTCATCTGACAGATCCAAAATGACTTTCTGTAGCGCTGGGCTCCCAATTTCAACGCCTGCCTTGATAAGCTTATCGTTTAAGCTTGCCAGATCCCGATCAATGGCGATGATCTCAGCTCCCTGCTGCATCAGTTTATGGACAAGCTGAGCGCCAAGAAGACCGCCAGCACCCGCTACTACTACCTTTTTTCCTTCAAGCATCATTTAGTTTACTCTTCACTATTGCTTCAGCCAGCATGAAATCATAAATATCGTCAATATCTACAGCCCTGACTTTCGGAATTAGTACGCTGGTTACTTTGCCATCAAACAGCGCATTTTTTTCAAGAACAAATTCCGGTTTTGCAGCGTAAACTACCGTAGTGATATCAAAAACTTCCGGAGCGTCTTGTCGTCGATATACACCAGTAGCTGCTCTGTTAACCAACTCGACACTGCCATCTTCGTTCTGTTTCACCATATTAAAATACGGACTACGATTGGCCGGTGTAACGGAAATACAGATATCGGCGTTAGTATCTGAGAGTTGTTTTATAGCCGCACTGACATCTGTTTCATCACGAAGTGGGCTAGTGGCCGGTAAACTGACAAATACATCAAAATCGCCATAGCTGGAACGAACATAGTCAATGGCATGGCGCCACGACAACCATTCTGGACTGGTATCTGTAGCAAGTTCTGCTGGACGTTCAATAATTTCTGCCCCAGCAGCACGTGCCACTGAAGCTATAGCTGCATCGTCAGTGGAAACGAACACTTTTTCAATACCAGCTGTAGCAAATGCTGTTTCGATGGAGTATTGGATCAGAGGTTTACCATCCAAAGGTTTGATATTCTTTTGGGGTAGTCCTTTGGAGCCACCCCTGGCAAAGATGAATGCAACAGTTTTCACGCTATTCTTCTCCATTTATTAGATTGTTTTGCATCCTCAATCAGTTTGACCACCTTCGAAGAAGATTCCACAGTTGCCAGATGTGACATGCCGTCAGTTTCGATTCTTTCAAAGGCCTGAAGCATATCTATATACATACCGTTTTTATTGTATTGTGGTTCAGCGTATAGCGTATCCACGCCTGCCGCATGATACAAAGTGACTGTGTTCGCCATTAAATCCCATACTAATCGACCTTTTTCACCTATAAATACACAGTTTCGTTGTGTCGATTTTTGAATAAAATCAAGGTGAACAGAAACATAGGTGCCTGAAGTTGTGGTAAGAACTAAATCTGCAATCTCTTCAACTTCTAATCCCAGTTCATCCGTTGTACGTAGCCAACTGTGTTGCAACTCCAGATCACCGAACAGCCAAAACAGATAATCCAGTTCATGGCTAATCTCTAATAAGGCTCCTCCTCCCAGTTCTTTTCTGGCAGATACTGAGTCTTTATAGTTTTTATCTGTACGCCAACCTGGTAAAAACTGGCCTACATTAGATTCAACGTTATATACAGTGCCAAGCAAACCAGCGTTCAAATAATTTTTAACAACCTGAGCTGAGGGTAAAAATCGCAAACAATAACCAACAGAAACAGCACAGGTTTGGTTACTTTCTATGCCAGATAACAATTCCTCGCAGCTTTTGGTGGTATCAGCTAATGGCTTTTCAATAAGAACAGCAATACCGTTTTGCAGTAAAACCTTAGCTGTGGCAACATGGTAAGGCGCAGGTGAAGCAACAATTGCATAGACAGGTTTTTCTTCCAGCAGTTGCTCCAGATTAATCACGGCGTCTGCATGAGCTGGCAATTCGGTGTTACGCCCACTCGCTGAGACGGAATAAATTTTAGCGTCTGGATGCAGATGCCTTAAATTAGCAAGATGGCGTTTGGCAATACTACCCATACCAACAACAGCGTAACAGTTCATCTTAGAACTCCAGATTCATAATGTCTGTTTGTGCTCTGTTGTAATCTTCGATCCTGCCTATATCAAGCCAGTACTCATGAATTGGAAACATAAGCACATTATGCTGTTGTGCAATAAATTGCTCCAGCAAGGTGGGCATGTCTATCCGGGAGTTTTGTTGCACAGAACGTCGAATTTGTGGGCTCACCACATAAATACCGGCATTAACAAAAAAACGCTGCACTGGTTTCTCAACCATGCTGATTATTTTATTACCCTCGCCGTTTATAACACCAAAAGGAACCTGGTACTCATAATCACGCACACACATAGTAGCTGCTGCCTGATGCTTATTATGAAACTCAAGCACCCGCTCAAAATCAACATTAGTTAACACGTCACCATTAATCAGAATTAGTGGCAAATCTGGCGTATCAGCAGGTAGTAGACCAAGCGCTCCTCCAGTACCTAAAGGAGTTTCCTCATGCACATAGCTAATTTTCACGTTCCATTTGGAACCATCACCAAAATGTTCACGGATCATTTCCGGAAGGTAATGTGTCGAAATGTAGAAGTTTACGAAACCAGCTTTAATAAAACTATTGAGCACAATTTCCAGTATAGGTTTGTCACCCACTTTCAAAAGAGGCTTAGGGCAGTTATCTGTTAATGGCCGCAAACGCGTACCAAAACCCCCGGCCATTAAAAACACCGGATTTTGATATTTGGAGTATTGGCCCACTCGCTGCAGTGTCTCCAAGCCAGCAACTTTATCGCCGTCCATAAGAGGAATAGCCAATAGTTGCTCTCTTTCCATAAACTTAACCAGGTCTTTGCGAGCGGTACCTAACGTTGCGGTCAATGGCTTAGGATTCATCACCATGCTGACCGGACTGGTTATACTTAAGTTCTTTAATAAACCACGACGTACATCGCCATCAGTTACAACTCCTAACAAACGCAGTTCGTCATCAACAACCAAGGCAATTCGCAACGACTCACTGTCGATTAGCTGTAGTGCATCTCGTATAGGCTGATCTGGTTTAATCAGAATATTTTTCCAGTCATAGCTCATTTACAAATCCTTTACCGCAAAAATGGTTTGGCAACATAAAGCGTTTTGTTGCTCTCTAAATTTTTAGTGACAGTAGCACCGGCACCAACCAACGCGCGATCACCTATCTGAATACCCTGAATCACTTTGGCACCTGTTGCGATATGTACATAATCACCAGTAACGACAGAACCACTTAACACAGCTCCTGGCGCTATATGGTTATGTTTACCAATAACACAGTCATGCTCGATGATGGAGCCAGTGTTGAGAATAGTCCCCTCGCCTATGAAAGAATTCACATTGACTATAGTGCCGGGCATCACCTGCACGCCTTCTGAGAGCGTGGCATAGTCTGACACTATAGCCTGAGGCGAAACTACAGTCATAAAGTGATAATCCAATTGTTTAAACTTATGGTGCACTTTAAAGCGGATTTCCTGGCCAGGCAACGAGCCTATCGCATTAACCAAAAGGATCGAGTCCTTATCAAAAGACAGCACATCGTCGTCGGATGAATACAAGGTAAGGCCTTCAAATACTGGATTTGCCTCTGGTTGTTCCTTTGCAACAAGTCCAAGTACTGTGCAATTGAGCTGCCGTAATATATCTATAACAACAGCAGCATGGCCACCAGCCCCGAGAACTAAAACGGGTTTACTCAAGGACCAGGTCTCCAGCCTTATAGCTTCTGGATGCCGGTTTAGACTGGACTTCCCAGAATCTGTATGGACTTTCACCATTACCAGGCCTCTTCACTGCCAGATCGTCAGCCGTAATAATATGACCCGCCGCTATATCACGAGCGGCAACAATACTCTTTCGTGCTGCGGCTTTGTTTTTAATTTCAGAAGGTCGTGGCCCTTTAATGCCGTCACCTAAGGTCAACTCTACAGCACGAATAGCCTGAACCATGGCTTTCAGCTCGGTGGGATCCAGTGAAGCTTTGTGATCAGGACCTTCCATTTCTTTATCCAGCGTAAAGTGCTTTTCAATCAGTATAGCGCCACGAGCTACAGCGGCTATGGGTACAACAATACCTTCGCTATGATCTGAATAACCGACAGGCAGGCCGAAGGAAGAAGCCAGCGTGTCCATAGCGCGAAGATTAATATCAGCAAGGGGGGCTGGATATTCGGTCGTGCAATGTAAAACTGTGACTTTATCTTTCAGTGCTTTTTTTCCTGCCTCAGAAAAATAAGCGGCCTGGAATGCATCAACTGAAGGCACAGCATCAATAGGAGCTGTATAACCAAAAGCAATAACACCTAAAACTGCTTCTATATCAGCCAGAGTCGCCATACCTGTGGATACGATCAAATCACAGCCTGTTCGGGCATGTTGTAACACTAATGGCGCATTAGTGATTTCACCTGAAGGAATTTTCAACCGTGTTAGTTTTAAGTCATTCACCAAAAATTCAAGACTTTCGCTGTCAAAGGCCGTCGATAAAAACTCAATGCCCAATTTGGCACAATATGCTACAAGTTGATGATGCGCTTCATAGCTAAGCTCCAGACGGCTTAGCATGGCAAGTTGTGATTCCTGCTTACCCGTATTCGTCACCTGATAATCGGCCTGTAAGGCCTGTGCAGTCACCAGATTTTTTGCTTTAAAGGTTTGGAATTTAACGATGTCAGCACCTGCTTCGTATGCTTTATCGACTAACTGAAAGGCAAGCTTTTCGTCGCCGTTATGATTTACACCTGCTTCTGCAATAATGAGTGTCATATTAATAACTTACCTTCACATCATAAAAAGATTTAACTGAAGTAAATTTCAGATTTTTAAGCATTGAAATCACTTGTTGACTGGCATTGCCCTGACCATAAGGGTTATGAATTGTTGCATCGGCCACTTTGTAACTACGGCTAAATGCAACCTCAAGCGCAGCATGAATAGCGGAAGTTGTTGCATCACAATGCAGTACACTCCTTGCTGCCAGACGTCCTTTTTGCCTCATACCAATATTCACCGTAGGCACATCCAGAGATGGCACTTCAATAATACCACTGGAAGAATTACCAACTACAGCTGCGGCATGTTTAATAGCGCTCAGGTAGCGTACCTGACCTAAAGAAGGGATCGCCAGCACGCGCTGAGGTTGTTTGGCTGCATAGGCTTCGAGCAATGGGATAATTTTGCGGCCACCATCGTCAGCATTAGGATAAGTTAAAATCACCTGCACATCAGGGTACTTATCTAAAGCCCCTAAAAGCGCGTTAAAGGATGCTGTTGGTTCCTCATCAGCTAAAGTCACTGGGTGATAAGTGACAACCAAATAAGGCTTCTGCAATGGAAACTGGAGTGAAGCAGCCAACTCTTCTACTGACATAAAAGTGCCACGGTTCAAATGGTCCAGGCCTATGGCTCCGACGTTAAAAACACGTTCAGGCGCTTCGCCCAATTGGATCACTCTCTGCCTGTACTCTTCGGTGGACGTAGCATGCAAATAACTTAGCTTGGTAATTGCATGACGAATAGCGTCGTCGTAAGCGCCTTCGGTAATTTCACCACCATGCAGATGAACCACAGGAATGCGCAAAATCATTGCAGTCTGAGCTGCCGCCAGAGCTTCAAATCTGTCGCCTAAAATAACCAGTACATCCGGGGATAAACGGGAAAGCGCATCGGCAAAACCCAAGACTCCAAGTCCCATACTCTTGGCAGTGCCAACAGCTGAATCTGATGACAATAAAATTTCTATTTTTTCGTCAATTTTAAAGCCGTCTTTTTCTATCTGCCGATAGGTCTCGCCAAACTCAGGTGATAAATGCATACCTGAGACCAACAGTTGTAAAGATAACTCTTTGTCAGACTGAATATCTTTCAGTAACCAATACAAAAGCCCGTACTCAGCACGGGTTCCGGTAAAGACTGTCACTTTTTTTGTCATGTTATAAAACCAGCTGTGTTGGTGAACTAGGCAAATTAATTAAGTGTGCTTCAATCCACTCCGAAACCGCCAGCTCGCCTCTGTGAGCGCTTTGGAACATAGGTAAACGATGCATCAGTTTCCAGATTGGACGAGTCATCACACCGGACTTATTGGTCACTTTTAGCAACTGATCACGGGACTCTGTATCAGGACAAATGACAGCATTAAGCCAATAATTTGAATGAGCATAGTCAGGTTCAACAACAAAACTAAATTCGGTATCAGCAAAAAAGGTTTTATAACGCTCTGCTAACTGACGTTTTTGTTTTAAAAATTCAGGCAAGACTTCCATTTGAGCGCAGCCTAATGCCGCATTTAAATTTGGCAATCTGTAATTAAAACCAGGCTCATCATGAAAAAACTCATAAGGATGAGGCACTTTAGCAGTAGTAGTGATGTGCTTGGTGCGGGCGCCCAGAGCTGAGTCACGACATAACACCATACCACCACCGCCTGTGGTGATAATTTTATTACCATTAAAACTAAGAGCTCCCAGCTCGCCAATGGTGCCTGTGTGCTTCCCTTTGTAATAAGACCCCAGACTTTCTGCAGCATCCTCTACCAGTACAATGTTCCATTTGCTGCATACTGTAACCAATTCATCCAGCTCTGCCGGATGACCAAAAGTGTGCATAGGTACTACAGCACTGATACGGCGATGATCTGTTTTGTGGAAGCAACCAGATTCATTGCTAAAGGCATTCTCTGTCAGATAGTTATCTAATGCTACAGGGCACAAAGATAAACTGACCTTAGACACATCGACAAAAATCGGTTGTGCGCCCATATGATGCAGGGCATTACAGGTTGCAACGAAAGTCAGTGCCTGAGTGATCACGTAATCATTGGCCTTCACCCCTGCCATATAAAGCGAGGCATGCAAAGCTGCTGTGCCATTTACTGTAGCAACAGCTTTAGCCGTGCCAGTGAATGCTTCCATCTTGCGCTCAAAATCATCGACAAATTTGCCAACGCTGGAGACAAAAGTACTCTGAATCGTTTCTGTCACGTACTTCAGCTCATTACCAGCAAAAGTTGGCGCATGTAACGGAATAAATTCGTTAGTACGGTAAAGATCCCGAATAAAACTAATAACTTCAGCGCTCATGCCACACCTTACATTTTGCTATCTAGATATTTACCGGTTTCTTTGTGACCAAAGTCAGGGATCATCTGATGAAAGAGTTCAACAATCTGCTCTTTAGTCCAGGCTTTATCCTGTTTATAACCAGCTATTTGCTGTTCAAACAACGTAAGCAGTTCCTGCTGGTACAGTGGCTCGTTTTTAATCACACCCAGATTTTCAAAACGCGCCATATCCAGAGTTTCTTTGTCGGTAAAAAACTCTTCGAAGTCTTTTTCACCCGTCGTGTCACTGGAAGTAAAGAGACATGGCCATTTGCCTTGCGCTGGCAAGGTTTTAGCCAATTCTCGGGCTTCGTCTTCGTTGTCACACAAATGAGGTTCGTAACCAAGTTGTTTCAAGTATTTCACCGCTATGTCTGCAAAAGTAATTAAATGCAGAGCTTCACTTAATTTGGGGAAGAAAATGTCACGATTTTCGCCGAAGATACAGGACATCAGGCAAAGTTCCCCCGATTCTTGTGGCGTGACAAAATAACGTTTGATGTCATTTGGTGCCACTATAGGCTGACGCTTTTGAATGCGCTGATTAAAGCCATGCAACAAAGAACCATCAGAAAAAGCCACATTAGCGAAACGTGCTGTAGAAATAGCAATTTGTTCACTACGGCGCATCAGGAACATTTCCATAATACGCTTGGACGCGCCCATCATATTGACAGGATTAGCCGCTTTATCCGTTGAGACGCAGAAGTACTTTTTGCTGCCTTTTTCAATAGACTGCTGAATAGTTTTATCAGTGTTAAACACGTTTACATCAATCATACGCATTAAAGTGAACGGATCTTTTTCGCTGCGCACATGCTTTAAAGCAGATAAATTCAGAACATAATCATAGTGACCATCGGCCTTGATAAAAGCGTCATATTCAACTGAGCCAATATCCAGAGCAAAAGTTTGAAAATCACCATTGATATAGCCAAAAGAGCTACGGATATCACGCACCAACTCAACCATGTTGTTTTCACTGATATCAACAACGTGCAGTTTTTTCGGGTTACGTTTAAAAATCTCTTTGGTAACAGCTTGGCCGATAGAGCCAGCTCCGCCTAAAACTAAAAATGAAGAGGAAGAAACAGCTTTAGCTAACTCTTTATCATGCAAAGAAATATCCGAGGAAAACAACGTCGAGCTACGGCCTATTAAAGATAAAATACTATCCACTTTTGATCCCCGGTACTAAGTTGAAACTTTATTATTGACAACAAATGGTACAAGCCGAGACATAACTTCGGCAATGCGTTTTAAAATTTGATATTTACTTACGTACAAAAAAGGGTCTTTAACTGCTATGTCCGATAAGTCAAAAGCTGAGCCTTTATAAATCTCAGCGCTGAAAACCGATTCCATGTCCGTTGCGCTTAGCTGATTTAGATAAAACATATAGCTGGTTCCATAACACAGAGTTAGCCCAATGTCCTTCGATTAAAATAACGGATCAAAACAACAAAAGATGCCAAAAACCCGCCAAGAAAAGTGACAAATATCACTATTAATGCCCGCTTAGGACCTGACTTGATTTCGGGAACTACAGCTGGATCAACAGTTTTTAATACATATTCCGTGCGTACATTAGCTAACATCAATGTTTTGGTCTGTTCTTCGATCATCGAAAAAAGCATAGTCCGTAAATCTGACAGGTTGGTCTCTTTTATTTGCTCATTCAGATACGAGATGCTGCTCTGAGCTTCCCTCAGATCTCTTTGACGCATTTCATCGTTAATCTCTTTAACCAAATTTTGCAGCCACAGCTGAGCAAGATATGGCGAAAAATGCTCAACGGATATTTTTACCATGCCGGAAGTCTTGTCTTGGGTAGCTTCAAAGGACTTCATAAATTCAACATGAGTCTCAAGTAGAGATGGTTTAGGTTTAAATGGGGCTTTAACCTCTCTAACCCACGACGCTGATTTATCATCGTATATTTCAGGATCAAGAATCAAAGTATCTGTTGCTCTGTCCCAACCCTCAGCTGCCATGATTGGTACAAATAGATCATATTTGGCAACGAAACGCCCAATAAACTCTCTGGACTTGAGAATTTCTAAGGCCAAAGCCGTTTTATCTGATTGCGCGTCGGATCCAAGGTTTACTCCGGCCAAAGATGCCAAGCCACCAAGCTGCCCAGAAAGCTCCAGCCCACCTTGCGACGTAACAGGAGCAAGCAGCACTTCACTTTTATAGCGGTCTGAAAGACTAAGAGAATAGAATACTGAGGCAGCAGCGAAAATTAGTGCTGTGGCACAAATAACAATTGTATTGTCCCAAAGTGCAGTAAATAATTGATTAAGGTCAATTTCATCATCTTGCACATCTAACTTTTTGAGTTCTTTTTCTGACATCAATTATTCCACACACTGTATTAAACAATACAAAAAATACGTTATCTCATTCATTGCAATAACGTATTTGATTCATTTAGTTTTTATCTATCAAAACGAATTCAAAGCGGCAATTGCTATGCCAGACTGATAGAAAATCTGAGTTATCTGAGTCCATAAGGACAAGCTGTCTTTATATTCAGTATCTACAGGTACTACAATAGTATCCCCTGGTTGCAAACCTTTTTGGGACACGGCAAACCAACCATTGGTTTCCGGCAGCATAACTGAACCGTCTGCTTTAATAACATAAATTCTGTCTTCGTCTGCACGCTTGCGGGTTCCTCCAGCTAGCTTTAAATAATCATCAAAATCTAAATCCTGCTGGAATCTGTGGCTACTGGCATGTTGAACTTCGCCAACGATAGAGACTGTATTGTCATTGCGCGGCACGTAAAATAAGTCACCGTCCTGTACCTGCACATCGTAGTCAGGCATACCGGCAAGGATAGAAGGTAAGTCTAAAACTAAGCGGCCCACAGGTTGTTGCTTTTCCAACTGGTCAATCATCAGCAAAGCGTCCTGAGCAGGTGTTGCACCTTCAACCTGAGATAAGCTTTTGGTCGCAATATCTGCTCTTAACTGGTCTGCCAGTTTCTTAATTTGAATACGTTCACGTTCTTTAATATCTTCGCGGGTGTATATAGCACCTTGGATAAAGGCATTACGATTTAAGCCGCCGGCACGCTGAATGACACTGGATAACATTTCTCCACGTTGGATAGTGTAGCGGCCAGGGAAACGCACTTCGCCGCGCAGCTCGATAGTGCGCTCGATATTCCAATCAGGCACAGGAAACACGTTTAAGCGGTCACGGTCTTGTAAGGCAAGGCTGGTTTCTCCCGCAAACACCTGTGACAAATTCACAGCGATATTTTGCGCTTCAATACCATTTTTATCTGAAGCTAATACCGCACGCGTTAGTTCTGCACGGTTTAAATAAGCCGATTGGGTTAAGCCACCTGCTGCAGCTATTAAAGAAGCTACATCTGCATTTTCTGCACGAGGGTAATCGCCCGGTACTTTTACTTCACCAGAAACAGAAGCAATCATAGGGTCAGCACCACGACGCACCTGAGCTCTTAACTTTTGTAGAAGTGGATGGAGTAACTCAGTACGGTTGAAGCTAGCTGATAATGCCAGAATTTCTTTGTCACGGTACATCCTTGCCATGATATCTCGCATGATCGAAGGTAATGCATCCAAACCTAAGTCTATTATCTCAGCATCATTTGTCGCCGGAGCAGTAGTAGGAGCTTCACGACCTGAAGTGCTTAAGGTTGTTCTTGTAAGCTCAGTTTTTGGCTTGACTAATTGCTGCCCACCAACACTGGTGGTTTGTCCTTGTAATACCTGATCGGTTTCTCGTTGCTTGTTTTCAATTAACAACTCATCAAAGGCTCTGGTTGTTAAGTCTTCAGCAGCAGTCCAACGCATATCTGGCATTAACTTGTAACGGTCGGTGATTTGCTTACGCAAATACTCGTTCAGTTTGTCACGCTGTATATACTGATCAGCATGATGGAACACCATCACTAAATCACGAGGTTTTAAGCTAAGGTTAGCCTCGCCTGAGGGCTGGTTAATGGCGTCAGCCAAACTAAACTGCAAAACTTTTACGTCACCGGCGTTGTTAATTTCGCGCACAACTAAGGCGTAATCTAAGTCTGCCGTCATATGTAAATCAGACCAGAACGACTTGATTAGATCGCTGATACGAATACCTTGTTGCCAGGCGTAAAAACCAGGGCGAACTACAGCACCCGCAACAGTCACCACATTTTCAATACGGGGGGAGGTTTCAGCGATACGCAATAAGTCACCATCACGCAGTGCCATTTGACGGTTTACTGGGTTGGTTAAATCTAGGTTTAATAAATCACGTAAGTTATTGCTGTTATAGCGTTCCAAAACTACCGATTGCGGGTAAGCACCCGCTTTGGTACCACCAGCCATACTCAAAAGTGCATCAATAGTTTCGCCAGATTTTACTTCGTATATAGCAGCGCGTTTAATTTCGCCCGTCACCTGAACAGTGGCTTTCATCGGTGCTACAAATACAACGTCACCATGTTGCAGCTGGATATCGCCTGAACTGTCGCCACGAAGCAATAAGTCATATAAGTCAAAACGCCCTACTGTGGCGCCACCACGTTTTACCTGGATATCACGTAAGCTACCAATGTCTGAAACACCACCAGCTAAATACAAAGACTGGGTCACAGTGGTTAAAGCAGACACGGCAAACATGCCAGGCGTTTTTGCTTCGCCCGCTACAAAAATATTGATAGTACGTAGTTTGCCCATAGTGATAGCAGCATCAACCCCAATCATGGCTTCGCGCACTTTATTGGCAATCACATCGGATGCCTGAGACACCGACAAACCACTGACATTAACAGGGCCAATTTCTGGCAAATTAACCGAACCGTCACGGCCAACGATAAGTTCTTCGCTGCTATTTTGCTTGCCAAATAATTGCAGTAACAGAATGTCGTCCGGGCCTAAACGGTAATTTTCCGGTACTGGCGCATTGTCTACCGGCGCAAAAGTGCTGATTTGCGAGTTAAACATAGTCATGCCGAAGCGCTGGTTAGCTTTTTCTTCTTCGGTCAGCTGTTGTGGATACTGTCCAAATTGAGGATCAATAGTTTCGATAATTGGACTTTGCTGTTGAGGTACTAGCACCTGAGGCTGAGCTTGTTGTGCTGATGCCCCCATGCTACCCGCTGGTAAATCGATACCATACTGTTTAGCTAAACGCTGCTGCTCTGCAGGGGATAAGTTTTGAAACTGTGCCAACATTGCAGGAGAAGGTGTCACAGCTGACACGGGCAATGCAGCAAATAAAGCCACCAGCACACAAGTTTTAAACAGTTTTAGCACGCTACAACTCCAGATAGTGTATTTGTTAGATCCAGCAAAAAAGAACCTACGTAGTTTACCTGCTTTACTCGTTTTTCCAAGCAGAAAGTCGGTTCAGACAAAGCCGACCACACAGAGAATCAGCAGAGGCTGATGACCAGTTTTCGCTATTTTTATGGCACAGCTAAAAAGTGAAGTCGAATGTTCTTCTTTTTAAACGATTTTTTTGTGTTAAACCAGCTGTATGTCAGAAGTAACTCAGAGAGGATTTCTGCACATCCTGATGCTAAAGGTCCTTTACGGTTCTTTACCCAAACCAAACCGGCGGCGACTTTAGCGAATTACACCGTTTTTGTCTAATAGAAATTTGTGTCTTTACAGTAACAGCAGCGAAACATTTAATCACATTTCGCTGCCGGTCAGCGCAAAAGCAAAGGTTTAAAAACTGGCCTCAATTGCCTCAATAATTCGGGCGCACGCTTTGCCGTCCCCATATGGGTTATGGGCATAACTCATTTGCTCGTAATAAGCTTTATCTGTTAATAAACGGCTGACTTCCCGCACTATCACTTGCGCATCAGTGCCAACAAGTTTGACCGTACCTGCGGCTACCGCTTCCGGACGCTCAGTGGTGTCGCGCATCACTAATACAGGTTTACCCAAAGATGGCGCTTCTTCCTGAATACCACCTGAGTCAGTGAGTACCAGAGTGCTTCGGCTCATCAGGTAAACAAAAGGCAGATAATCCTGAGGTTCTATCAGGTGCACGTTGGAGGTGTCACTTAATAAACGAAACACGGGCTCACGTACGTTCGGGTTTAAGTGTACTGGGTACACAACGTCTGTATCCGGGAACTGCTGGGCAATTTGCTTTAAGCCAGCACAAATTTGTTCAAAACCACCGCCAAAACTCTCCCGTCTATGGCCTGTAACCAACACTAGACGACGGCCGTTTAGACCATAAGGGAATTGTTGCTCAAAGTTTTTGGTTAAATTGGTATCCGCATCAATTTTTGCGACGACCTGATGCAAAGCATCAATCACGGTATTACCTGTCACTACGATGCCAGCAGGGTCGACATTTTCTTTGAGTAAATTCTGTTGTGAAGTCTCAGTAGGTGCAAAGTGCAGCTTGGTTAAAGCGCCAGTTAACTTGCGGTTCGCTTCTTCCGGCCATGGGCTATAGATATTGCCAGTACGAAGCCCTGCCTCCACATGACCCACTGCAGTTTTTTCATAATAACAAGCTAAAGCCGCGGCAAAAGTGGTACTGGTGTCGCCATGCACTAATACGATATCAGGTTTAAAATCGCGCAAAACTGGCTTGATATTCAGTAGTATGCTGGTGGTGACGTCATACAAGTCCTGCCCTGCTTTCATAATGGCCAGGTCATAGTCCGGAACTATGTTAAACAGCTTCAGCACCTGGTCCAGCATTTCTCTGTGTTGGCCTGTCACACAGACTTTGCTTTCAATGCCTGTTGTTTCTTTTAACAAATTCACCAGAGGAGCCATTTTAATGGCTTCAGGTCTGGTGCCAAACACACTTAATACTTTGATCATAGGGACTTCCATTGAAATGAAACTACTGAAATGGTATCAGAATTTCCGTAATGGCGGCAGAGTAAAGTGCGCTAGCTGAACCGGAACTTAAAATCTAAAAATGGGGTCAGATCACATTGTTAACAGTTAACAATGTGATCTGACCCCATTTTTATCCTATGACGACCTTGTGGCCTTTGGATTCAAGTTTTCTTTTCAGCTCCAGTTTGGCGTCCATATCTCCGTGCACCAAACGGATTTGCTCTGGAGGACTTCGCATCTGTTCGACAAAATGCAACAAGTCCTGCTGATCGGCATGAGCAGAATAACCACTCAGTTGTATCACTTCTGCGTTAATCGAATAGTCTTGCCCATCCAGCTCTACATGGCCACCGGTGTTTCTCTGCTGCAGTATAGCTGCGCCCGGAGTGCCCCGGGCCTGATAGCCAATAAACAAGATTTGATGGCGGGCAGAACTTAACAAAGCTTTCAGATAGTTCACCACCCGCCCTCCTGCACACATACCACTCGCGGCTATGACTATCGCAGGCCTGCCGGTCTCAGCCAGATGCTGTACTACTTTTTGGTGATCGGCATGACTTTTAACCGTCAATAGTTGCTCAAATTGCAGAGGATGGCGGCCACTTTTTAACTTCTGTTTCGCCTCGTCATCCCAGTACTGTTTTAACTCCTGATAAACAGCTGTGAAATTAGCGGCCAGTGGCGAGTCGACAATAATATCTAATTGCTCCCATCTCAAACCTTTGTGAATAGCCTGCCCCTGCATTCGATGAACAATATCCTCCAATTCATACAACAGCTCCTGAGTGCGGCCTATGCTAAAAGCCGGGATCAGTACAGTCCCATTATCTTTCAGCGCTTTTTCCAGTACGTGCTGTAAACGCTGTTGTCGGCTTTTTCGATCTTCATGGTTTTTATCGCCATAGGTACTTTCAAGTACCAGCAAGTTAGCCTCTTCTAATGGGGTTGGATCGGGTAACAATGGAGTGTCACGAGCACCTAAGTCACCAGAAAATACAGCTTTGTAATAAAGCTCTTTGTTCATCGGGTAGTGATGGCGAATTTCGATATAAGCAGACCCCAGAATATGGCCTGCATTTTGAAAACGAATAGAGCTAGTGTCTGCGCATCCTTCCAATGGATACCAACGTCCGTAGTCGCATGGCCGCAATTGCCGTGAGACCGCTTGAATAAAACCAGTGATCAGTTTTTCATGGCGTGTGATGCCCATTTTTAAGGCATCTTCTAATACCAGAGGCAACAACAAAGCAGAGGCCTTGCTGCAATAGATTGGCCCTTTAAAACCTGCAGCTATTAAATAAGGAATACGGCCAGCGTGATCGATATGGACATGAGTTAATAAAAGCGCCTGAATACCATCCAACGGAAAATTAATCTGAGCAGAGTCGGCTCCGGCCTTGCCCCTGCCCTGCTCTACCCCCTGAAACAAACCGCAGTCAATCAGAACACTTTGCTGCTCATTGACAAAATACTGATGGCAAGAGCCTGTTACTCCGTCTACGGCGCCATGGTGGATTAGCCTTGGATACTGCATAAAGTTACCCTTGTATGCTTGTCCATAAAAAAAATGGGGTCAGAATACAATGTTAACGGTTAACAATGTGTTATGACCCCATTTTAGATACTGCCAGGTTATTTATAAACCCAATTGGGGCTTTTGATTAGGTTCAAGCACAGTACGTGCTATCGACTTTTTGCTGGAAGTAAAACTAATACCCTTAGCAAGCCCGCTTACTGCAACCTCTTCAGTAATGGCAGTTTCGTTCCAGTAATCAAAGGTAATCTCTTCGTAGATATTCAGACGAGGACCAATACCAGTGGTGATATACCAGGGCGACGTACTGTCGAATCTCTGATCCTGTACTTCAAACACATAAATGCGAGAGCCTAAGATGCCTTCAGTTGATTTTAGTAAACGCCACTGACGCTGAGTACAAACTTGCGTTTGGTCATCAGGACACATTCTGCGATTGATGGACATGATAGATTCATCCTCAGAAATAACCTCTTCGTCCCAGCTTAAAGATGTATTAAACACAGGTTCAAAATCTGGTGGCGATGTCATAGAAGATCCCATTTGATAGCCTGTGCCGTCTTCGAGGAACTGCCAACCAAAGTACGCAAAGCCGTCATCCCAAAGCAAAGTATCCTCATCCCATGCACTTTTAACCCACTGATTAATAGTGGTTTGCCAATACATATCTTCGGGGTTGCTTTGATCGTAGGTACTGAAATCGCTGCCATCCAATTTCAGAGCATAATCAGCGTCAGCGGCTATTAAGGTTCCTTCGGCATCGTAGGACGCACTAAAGACCTGAATATCAGTTCCCAATTGATCTAACTTCATAATTTCTGAATAAGAGCCGTCTTCGAAGGTCACTACAAATAAACCTTTGTCATCTAACTCCCAGGTGAAGGGCTTGTCATTTTCAAGTGCGACACCTGTTCCATCAGGATTAATATCAAAAATATCAGCAAACATATCGGAGTAGCCAAAACCTTCTTCACCTGCGTAGTAATAGTGTTCAAATAACCATTCGCCATCCAAATCTTCAGCAACAAATTTCACATCACCCAGTTTGTCGGCATTACGCAGCAATTGATCCTCGGTAGATTCATAGCTGACGGGGTCCGGGGCTATCACCACACCACCGGGTAGAGTAATAGGAACCATAGCTCTGGTTCCGGTTTCAACCACACGATAGGTATCAGTTTTTTCACCCTGAATAATGCGGGTTAAACTGGCAGTTAATGGCGTTTGTTTTGCTTCTACCTGGAAATAACGCGCGTCGTAAAGTTGATTGACCTGCTCCTGAGTTAAACCAAATAATCCAACTACAACAGTTGGGAAATAGGTTGTGCTGGTTTCGCCAGAATAGGTGATATCAACTTTACCTTCGGTCAGAGTCCATTCGAACTGATGAATACCAGAATTGAAGACTTCTGAGCCTGTACCATCACTGTTAAAGTTAAACTTATTACCACCGCGAGATAAGAAACCTGTAGCCGCAGGATAAATCTCAAAGTATGCACTGGCCAGGCTGGTCTCATCTACAGGTGGTGTCAGTTCAGGGTCAGCGATGATCTCATCAATGGTATCTGTAATGATATTTGGATCTTGCGCCTCGGCAGCTGCAACATAGTCGTTATAGGCCTGAGTATTTGTCAGCAATTCAAGAACATTAGTGACGCCTTCAGGCAATGCAAACACACCACCTTGAGTGATCAGTTTGACCACAGCAGCGGCTTCAATCAGCTCATCCGGACTGACAGACTTCTCCACTAAGGTGAAACTATCCAGATTAGTTGGAGCCGTTCCACCATTGGCCGCAACAATTAATGAATACAAAGCAGTGGACACGGCGTTGATGGAGACTGTATTGGGACTATCTCCTTCGGCCATGGGTCTCACATCAAACAGAGCGGCGACTGCAGAAGAGAGTCTTGTTGTTAGAGAACCAGCGACAGCTTGGGTGGCGTCAGCAGTCAAGCTTGGCACAAACTTATAATACTGCAGTCCTGTCGTGGTGACAGAGCTTGCTCTGATATCAGCAAAAAGATTAGTTTCGTCATCATCGGCCTGCATAGGCAAACTAAAAGCACCTGTAGCATCTGCGGTCGCAGTAAATGTCTGACCGGCTAAGACACCTCTTATTGTCGCATTTGCAAAAGCGGCTTCAGATACAGTTCCAGTGACAGTAAAGCTTGTCTTTACTGGTGTGATAGTGACCACACCTTCAACCAAGGTAGCTTCCTCGTCATCATCAGTGACGGTAAGACTAAAACCCAATGGCGTATCTTCAGTGACGCTCGGTGCGGTAAAACTTAGAGTCGCTGTGCCTGCACCGGTTAAAGTAACAGGATCACCTGAGGTTTGTACCCAATTGTAAGTTGTAACTGAGCCATCCGCATCTGCGGCCGTCGCAGCCAGGCTAACGCTTGATTTTTCGGCTGCAGAACCAAAGGTAGCGGTAACTGTGGGGAACTGATTATTGGCTACATTAACGGTAACGTCTGCGCTTGCGGTTTGGTTGCCTTTATCCGTCACTGTAATGCGCAATACGGCAGCAGCGTCAGCACTCACAGCCGGAGCTGTGACACCTACAGTCGCAGTGGTTGTATTGGTGAGAGTCAAGGTTGGACCAGACAGCTGAGTCCAACTGTATGTAATGGTGTCGTCATCATCGTCTGCTGTCGCAGCTATGGTGGTCGTTCGGCTTTCTTTTAATGAAACTGCAGAGGCAACCGATACTGTTGGTACTTCGTCTTTATCGTCTGATCCACATCCTGCTAAAACCGCACAGGCAATAATGCTGAGCGATAAGTTATATAAGATCTTGTTTTTCATGGTGACTCCTTGCGGGTAATTCCCACGTGAGTCTAGACAACAATGGCTATTTCGCCAGAAAAGTCAGCGCATTTGCTCTGACCAAAACACCATGCAACAAAAATGTAATCAAATGTAATCCAAAATAAATAAAGCTATTCACAAGTCGCCAATAGCTATAACAACTCGCTTATTGAGATTGTTTGTGCAGATTGAAAAGTAGTTCGGCTTCCGCCTGAGGGAGTTCACATTCGAGCATGATTTCGTCCAGAGTTGCCCCCATCTGAACCATTTTCATAGCTCTGCTGTAAATCTTTGATTCCGGATCGAACAAATGCAATGATTTTTGTTGCTCGGCAAGCTCAGCCACCTGTTGCATCCCCTGCCCTAAATGACTTTCTAAGCTCAATACCCGTTGCCCTACCCCAATCACTGTGGAGCGCAGCTCCTCGATATCCTGATAGGAACGTTTCAACTGTTGCCTTTGTTGTTCGAGTTGTTGTTGTAATTGCTCAAGGTTTTGTTGTTGCTGCCAACTGGCTGCAGCATTTTCATTGATAATGACCAACAGCTTTTTTGTTTGGCGTGACGCAACAATAGCCATCACAACAGACAGCAACAAAATGGCTGCTATACCCAGCAGCCATAGCCATGAAAAGTCAGTCAGAAAATTAGCCATTAAATACTACGGATCTCTTCCCACTCGTCATCGGACAGTAACTTGTTCAGATCCACCAGGATCAGTAACTCGCCATCACGATTCGACACGCCCTGAATAAACTTAGCACTTTCGTCTGTTCCGACGTTTGGTGCTGTATCAATTTCAGATTGTTTCAGATAAACCACTTCAGCCACGCTGTCGACCATAATACCAATGACCTGACGTTCTGACTCGATAATCACAATACGGCTGTTGTCAGTCACTTCTGAAGGAGGTAAACCAAAACGAGCACGAGTGTCAATCACAGTGACTACATTGCCACGTAAATTGATGATACCCATCACGTAATCCGGTGCACCAGGGACTGGAGCTATGTCGGTATAACGTAGTACTTCCTGCACCTGCATTACATTAATGCCGTAGGTTTCTTCTTGCAGTTTAAAGGTCACCCATTGCAGCACTAAATCTGTGACTTCTTTAGTTTTAGCGGATTGCGCTGTTAAATTACTCATGCCGAGCTCCTACCCAGAAGTTAAATTCTTGTATTATCAATCAATTTTGACTATTCATTCCCTTCGCCAGTAATGCAATCAGAGCATCAACGTCCAGCAAAGCACACATATGTTCTTTAATTAAACCGGCAAGCCATGGCCTTTTACCTTCTGTCTCACGCCACTTTACGTCGTCTTGCTCCAACGCGATAGTGTTGACCAACGTATCACAGGCTAAACCCCAATGACTATTGCCAAGCATAATAACATATTGATAGTTTAGCTTTTCTGCCAGTCCCTGATCATATTTTTCTGGCATCACCCAACGCGCCGTATCAACCACATTAATTTTTTGCTCGCGATATAACATGACCCCCTGGAGCCACTCTGGCTGTCCTGGCAAAGACTTCACAGGCATCATTTTATGAATACCGCCTAATGCCTTCAAAGGCAGAGCAACTTTTAAACCCGCAACGGTAAAAAACAGCGCCTGAAAACGGCCTTTTCTGTAATCTTTTACCACTGGTGCAGCAACTTGTACTGCCGGCGCAACTGCGGCCACTTTCGTTTGTTCAACCACAGGAGTGACCGGAGCAGCAACAGGTGCTTTTACAACTGGCGCAGTAACAGGCGCAACAACTGCTGGTTTTGTCACTGCAGGTGCTTTCACCGGAGCAGAAACAGGAGCCAATAACTCATTCAGTTGCTGTTTTTTCGCTTCGTGAATAGGCGTATCTACCACGTCATCCGTCAATAAAGCACTTAAATAATGCTTCATCACTTTTTGGCTGGCTTGTAAATCGCTCATCTTAATTCTCCGGAGCTAACTGCAATAAATAGGTTAGCAACGTATTATAAGCAAACACACCCCGCGATTTTGGCACAAATACAGGCGGAGGGGTCTGAGCTAAGCTAGCGTCACGAAATTTAGTGTCGATAGGGATAACAGCAGACCAGACCCTGTCCTGATACTGAGCTTTTAACGCCTTGTAAGCATCCAGCGAAGCTTTAGTTCTCTTGTCATACATGGTTGGGATTATAGTAAAAGCATAATCCTGTGGTGATGAACTGTGCATCAGTTGCATAGTTGCGATCATCCGGTCCAGGCCTTTTAAAGCCAAAAATTCAGTTTGCACCGGTATTAAAATACGATCACAAGCAGCCATAGCATTAACCATCAGCACACCGATCACAGGAGGACAGTCAATCAGCACATAGTCGTAATCACTTTCTATTTTTTGCAGCGCCTTTTTCAGAATAAGACCCATACCACCTTGCTGACCATGAGAACGGTCTAAAGTAGCCAAGGCCATAGAAGTCGGCAGAATATCCAGATTCGGCATACCGCTTGGACACATCGATTGCAGGATTTCTTCTCCGGTAATATCTTTGCCACGAATAAAAATATCGTAGACGCTGACTTCCAGCTCTTCGGCATCAATACCAAAGTAATAGGTTAAGGAGCCATGAGGGTCAGTATCGATCAGTAAAACACGATGCCCGCGCTGTGCAAGCAGAGCGCCTAAGGTGACTGTAGTGGTAGTTTTTCCAACTCCACCTTTTTGATTTGCGATAGTCCAAACAACCAATTTACTGTTCCTATTGACTAGCTGGTTCTTCTTCGCCCGGTTCAGGCGGTCTGGTTGTGATCCTTATACCGCCATGAGGTAAGCGGATCACCCGTATTTTGTTCTGTTCTTGTTCTGCTGCTTCTTCAGCGGCTTGTTCTTGCGCACTTTGTGCTTCTGCTGGTTGTGGTATTTGCGCCACCACAGGCTCATAGGCATATTTTGATAAAGCAATCACCACTTTGCGGTTTTGGCTACGTCCCTGAGCTGTCGTGTTCTCAGCAAAAGGAGCATATTGCCCATAGCCTTCAATGGCCATGCGCTCTGGGGCTATACCCAGCTCTTCCAGTAACCGGACTATAGACGCCGCTCTCGCCACGGATAACTCCCAGTTGGACGGGAATTGTTCAGTGCGGATAGGCACTGAGTCCGTATAACCCCGCACACGCATGTAGTTATTGGTTTGTTTTAAGATAGCAGTCAGTTCAGTCATCACGGCAGAAGCAGAACTGGTGGAATTAGCGCTACCACTGCTGAACAACAAACCACTACTGAGTTCTATGGTCAGCCAGTCTTCATCTAACGTCACCTTGGCTAAGTCTGACTCAACAAGGCTGCGTAATGCTCTGTTAATGTCTTTTTGCAAGGCCGATAAAGGACTGCCACGTCTTGTTCTGTCGATATGTTCCAGTTTAGCATTGTCAGCCAGCAGCGTCGGACCTGTTGCGTCTTCCAAACCTGAACCATACAGTTCAAAATCACTTTGAGGATGAATATCAGGTTGCACAGATTGGCCCTGAATACCCGTCTCCTGTTTATCTGTTGCTTCAATAAAAACCTTGGAAATAGTGTCCTGCAATTTTTTGAACTGCTCTTTTTCCATAGTAGCCATTGAATACAACAACAAAAAAAGTGCAAACAACAAGGTCATGTAATCGGCGTAGGACACCAACCAACGTTCTGTATCTGATTTGTCCGCTTCTACAGCGACAGAACGGCGTGGTCTATACATTTACGTCGCTCTGTAAGCCTGAAGTTTCATTTCCACACTACGAGGGTTTTCTCCAAGCGCTATAGAGCATAAACCTTCGATCACCATCGAATGAAACAGAGCCCGTTCTTCTACCAGTAGTTTGATCTTGTTAAACACAGGGATAAACAAAAAATTAGCTAAACCCACGCCGTAAATAGTAGCAACAAAAGCTGTGGCTATACCTTGACCTAACTCATCCGGATTAGAAATATTAGATAACGCCAGAATTAACCCCAATACCGCTCCTACTATACCTATAGTCGGACTATAGCCTCCCATAGCTTCAAACACCCTGGCGGCACGCAGCAGACGCTCTTTTTCCAGATGTAGTTCAGTATCCAGAATATCCTGCAGCACTTTGACTTCGGTACCATCCACTAATAAATTCAATCCCCTTTTTAATAAAGGTTCTTCTTCATTCAGCGCATCGGTCTCTAGGGACAAAAAGCCTTGCAAACGCGCTGAGTGGCCCCACTGAGTCATCCGCTCAATTGTAGAGTCAAAGTCCAGCTTAGGAGGTGCAATCACCCAGGGAAGCAAACTCATGCTTAAACGGAATTGTCTGACAGGACTTTGAATAAGCACAGCCCCTAAAGTACCACCAAAGACGATACAAAAAGCAGGCCAGTGCAACAACGTAAAAACATCACCACCTTCCTGGCTGAATCCGCCGACTATAGCCGCCAGCGCAATGATAATGCCGGCGAAGGTAAGCTTATCCATGCCCTACTTCCGCCACTATGCGGGCTGCTACATCGGATAACGCCACTTCAACATCGGTCAATCCCGCAGCTGTTACCGCCTGAGGCATACCATAAACTACACAACTGGCTTCGTCCTGAGACCAGATACGGGAGCCGGATTGTTTTAGTAAACGGCAACCTTCTCTGCCATCCGATCCCATGCCCGTCAGCACTATAGCCAGCACTTTGTCATTAAAGATCTTTGCTGCAGTGCCAAAGGTGATATCTACACTGGGTTTGAACGTAATACGGGGCGAATCATCTTCGCGAACGCGCAATCTGGCTTGGTTTTCATTGCCATCCAGCAGCATTTGTTTACCGCCGGGAGCCAGATAAGCCACGCCAGGGCGCAACACATCATTATCTGCCGCTTCTTTCACTTCAATTTTCGCTAAGCCATTTAACCTGCTGGCAAAAGCACCGGTAAAAGCCGCCGGCATATGCTGAATAAGCACGATGGGCAATGGAAAATTAGCAGGCAACGCTGTGATAATTTGCTGTAACGCTACGGGCCCGCCGGTCGAAGTACCAATGGCAACAAGTTTGTACGTTTTGCCACTGGAGTCAAAGCTGCCGCCACGCTGAGGCTCAGCCCGCTCTGCCGCACGGCTTTGCAATTCAGCACGTTCAGCCAAAGCTCTGGCAGCCAGACTTTGCGCCAAAGGTGCTCTGGGCGTCGCTGTTGTAGCGCTTGAGCCCGATAGTGGCGCAGTTCGGGAAGCTAAAGTTGAACTGGCTGAGCTTATGGTACTGGAAGGTCTGCTAATCACCCGGCGTCTGGCTACTGTCTTAACCCGCTGACGCAACACATCAGCGGCTTCGGCTTTATCACGGGCAATATCTTCAAATTTTTTCGGCAGAAAATCGATGGCGCCGGCTTCCAGCGCATCTAAGGTCGCTTTTGCACCTTCATGAGTTAAAGATGAAAACATCAGGATAGGTGTGCGCTGCACCTTAAGGATTTCGCGCACAGCCGCAATGCCATCCATCACCGGCATTTCGATGTCCATCGTAATAACGTCAGGACGTAAGGCTAAAGCTTTTTCCACCGCCTCTTTACCATTATTGGCGGTAGCAATGACCTCTAACTCGGCATCCTGACTCAGAATTTCCGTCAGACGGCGACGGAAAAAACTGGAGTCATCAACAACTAATACCCTGATGGTCATAGTGCACTCTCTTAAGCTGAGAATTTGTCAAAGCGATCAAATTTAATTTTGGAACGTTTGGCATAATGCTTCAGCAGGTTAGGCACATCCAGGATCAGCGCTATACCGCCGTCTGATGTAATGGTAGCTCCTGCCATACCTGGTGTGCCCTGTAATAAAGCATCCAGCGGCTTGATCACCACCTCTTCCTGACCAATCAAAGAATCCACCACAAAACCGATTTGTTGAGTTCCCAGTTGCACTATTACCACATGGCCTTGTTCGCGTTTTATCTTCTTGTTCGAACCTTTTACCAGCCAGTGCTCAAGATAAAACAGCGGAATAGCTTTGTTACGTACAACGATAGTCAACTGACCATCGACATTGTTAGTTTTGGCTAAATCTAAATGGAAAATTTCGTTGACCGTCGCCAGTGGCAGAGCAAAGGTCTGCTCGCCCACAATCACCATTAAGGTTGGCAATATCGCCAAAGTCAGCGGAACCTTAATTTCTAATAAGGTGCCCTGACCCAGTTTTGAGTTGATATGCACTGTACCGTTGAGTTGAGTAATTTTGGTTTTCACCACATCCATACCCACACCACGGCCTGAGATATCAGAAATCTGCTCTTTAGTGGAAAATCCTGGGGCAAAAATCAGGTTAAAGGCTTCAGTATCTGACATTCGCGCTGCGGCATCCGGATCCAGCACTCCCCGCTTAATAGCGATAGATTTCAGTTTCTCCGGGTCCATACCTGCACCATCATCCTGAATGGTCAGTAAAATATGATCACCGGCCTGAGAGGCTGCTAATCGGACCAAACCAGTGCGAGGTTTACCGGCTTTAATCCGCACATCCGGCATTTCGATACCGTGATCGACCGAGTTACGTACTAAGTGGACCAATGGATCGGCCAGAGCCTCCACCAGGTTTTTATCTAAATCTGTCTCCTCGCCTTCCAGCTCAAGGTTAATATCCTTTTGCAATGACCGGGCTAAGTCGCGAACTACGCGTGGGAAACGACCAAAAACTTTCTTAATAGGCTGCATCCGGGTTTTCATCACAGCGCCCTGTAAATCGGCGGTGACTACATCCAGGTTAGCAATGGCTTTGCTCATTTCTTCATTTTGCGCAGAACCAGACAGGCTAACCAGACGGTTACGTACCAGTACTAATTCACCGACCATGTTCATGATCTGGTCCAGGCGCTTGGTGTCAACCCGAACTGTAGTTTCTGGCTGGTTAGCCGCCGCTTTAGGATCAGCATCCGGATCTTTTGGCGCAGCGGCAACAGGAGCCGCTTTAGCTACAGCCGCTGCAGGCGCAGCTGCTTTCACTGGTTCAGCAGCTTTTGCCACCGCAGCGGAAGCAGGCACAACAGCAACAGGTGCTTTGCCTTTACCATGTAATTCATCCAGCAGAGATTCAAACTCATCATCAGAGATGTCGTCTGAAGAGGCCTTTGCCTTTGCTTTATCTTCTGTTTTAGCCGGTGTTTTTTCGACAGGAGCAGACACAGCAACTTCACCAGGGATAAAAGAACCCTGGCCATGCAGCTGGTCTAAAATAGCCTCAAATTCATCGTCAGTAATATCTTCGCTGGCGGTTTCTTTGGTCGCTGGAGGTGGCAGATTGGCAGACGTATCACGACCAGGCGCACCACTTCCATGCAATTCATCCAGCAAAGACTCAAATTCGTCGTCACTGATTTCATCAATAGAAGAAGAGCTTTCGACAGCAGGTGCAGTGGCAAACTCGACCACGGCATCAAATTCTTCCATACTAATTTCAGGTTCGGGTTCAGGTTCTGCAGACGCAGCATGATGTGCGTGCTGTTCATCTTCTGATTCAGGCATGCTCAGGCGATGCAAGGCGTCAATGATGGCAGGGTCGGCCGGAGTCAGAGGTTCACGGTTTTGCACGTCGGCAAACATCGCATTCACCGCATCCAGGGCTTGTAAAATAACATCCATCAATTCTGGCGTGACACGGCGTTTGCCTGTGCGCAGAATATCAAACACGTTTTCGGCGCCATGGCAGGCGTCCACTAACTCAGTCAGCGATAAAAATCCAGCGCCACCTTTGACGGTATGGAAACCTCGGAAAATGGCATTTAATAAATTTGCGTCATCCGGATTATTTTCCAACTCAACCAACTGCTCTTGCAGTAGTTCAAGGATCTCGCCGGCTTCGACTAGGAAATCCTGTAAAATATCCTCATCTAAATCAAAGCCCATGCTACAGCTCCCCTTTTAGAAACCTAAACTTGATAATAAATCGTCCACATCATCCTGACCGGACACCACGTCATCACGCTCTGCTGCGTCAATAATAGGGCCTTCAGCTTCGTGACCTGCTTTTGGTTTTTTCGATACGGCAGCCGGACGCTCTTCCATACTTAAATTAGTCTGGCCAAAAGCCGTTAATAAACCAATTAAGCTGTCTTCCACTTCCCTGACCAATTCAATGACCCGCCGCAAAATCTGCCCTGTTAAATCCTGATAATCCTGTGCCATCAGTACTTCGGTCAGCAATGCATGTAAGGTAGCAGAGTTTCCGGTCGCCTGATGCAAAAAGCCATCGAGATTGTGACATAAAGCTTTGAACTCTCCGACTTTTAAGTCGCGACTCATCAGTTTCTGCCATTTAGGCAAAATAGAGTGTAAGTGCGTATTGAGTTCATCAGCGATAGGGAGACAGTTTTCGACTGCATCCATCGTTTTATTGGCGGCTTGTTCAGTCATATCTATGACATGATTCAAGCGTTTCTTCGCATCCGGAATATCATCTTCCAGCAAAGAACTTAGGGATGGGTCTATTTGGAAGCTTTTCAAAGAGTCGTGCAGTTGCCGGGTTAGTTTTCCAACCTCGGCAAACAACTCAGAGGAGCCCGGTACAGCCAGCTGTTGCACCAGTTCATTTGCGGCCTGGGTTTCGCCAAACTCCAGCAACTGAACTAATTCACGGGCCTGCTCTAAAGAAATCAAGGGTGCCGTAGCTACAGACATGGTGTACTCCTTTGTCAGTTACGGTTTAACCCAGGCGTTCGAATACTTTAGCCAGTTTTTCCTGTAAGGTTGCAGCAGTAAAAGGTTTAACGATATATCCATTCACGCCTGCCTGTGCAGCAGCAATGATTTGTTCCTTTTTAGCTTCCGCAGTAACCATCAACACAGGAATATGCTTCAGTTTAGCGTCAGCTCGAATTGCACGTAACAAATCGATACCCTGCATGCCAGGCATGTTCCAGTCAGTGACTACAAAATCAAAATCACCGTTTTGCAGCATAGGTAATGCAGTGCTGCCATCATCAGCCTCGGAGACATTGGTAAAACCAAGATCTCTTAACAGGTTTTTTATAATGCGTCTCATGGTTGAGAAATCATCAACCACAAGAATTTTCATATTCTTATCCAAAATCCCCTCCGGTGAGAGCCCAAGCTGGACTAACTCAAACTATTACAACCAATCCTGCATCCTGGAGCGCAAGCGCACCAGCGCCTGACTATGAATCTGACTGACCCTGGACTCACTAACATCCAGCACAGCGCCAATCTCTTTCAAATTTAGTTCGTCATTATAATACAGCGACAACACTATAGCTTCTCGCTCCGGTAAGCTACTGATATTTTTTATCAACGCCTGTTGAAATGCATCAGTTGCCTGTTGTTCGTACAAATGATCATCATCTTTATCATTTGCTGTGACCAACACATCATCAGAGATGCCCAGATCTTCGATACCAATAATGCGACCACTGCTGGCGTCGCTGAGCATATGATGATACTCATCTAAAGATATATCAAGTTTTTCAGCAACTTCACTATCTTTTACATCACGACCCAGTTCAGATTCAAGCTCTGCAATAGCTTCAGCTATCATGCGGGAGTTGCGGTGGACAGAGCGTGGAGTCCAGTCGCCACGGCGAATTTCATCCAGCATAGAGCCACGGATACGGATACCGGCAAAGGTTTCAAAACTTGCGCCCTTGCTGCCATCAAAATTCTTAGCTGCTTCAATCAGACCTATCATGCCAGACTGAATTAAATCGTCGACTAAGACACTTGCGGGCAATCGAGCTAATAAATGATAGGCAATACGTTTTACCAGAGGCGCATGCCGTTCCACCATTTGTGTCAACTGATCAGCGGCGCCGTAGGCCGCAAGTTTGCTATTCAAACCAGACCTCTCGCTTCAGGTTGTTGTACCAGTTGCTCCAGGAAAAACTCCAAATGTCCTGAGGCGACTGGCGGTACTGGCCACTGCACAGCTCGGGTAGCCAAAGTACGAATAGCTAAAGAGGCCGGAGTTTTTGGAAAAGCATCGACAAAAGCTTTTTGTTTACGAGCCGCTTTTCTGACGTTTTCATCAAATGGAATGGTAGCTACCAGCTCCAGATTGACATCTAAAAACCTGTCTGTCACACGGCTTAGCTTGGCGAAAAGCTCTTGCCCTTCTTTTAAACTGCGCACCATGTTGGCGACAATTTTAAAGCGCTGTACACCGTGTTCACGGCTTAATATTTTCATTAAGGCGTAAGCATCAGTGATAGAAGAAGGTTCATCACAGACCACCACTAAAACGTCTTGCGAAGCGCGGGAAAAACTCAATACCATATCGGAAATACCGGCAGCTGTGTCCACCAGTAAAATATCAAAACGGGTACGCATTTCGCTAAAAGCACGGATAAGACCAGCATGTTCCACAGGCTTTAATTCGGTCATCGACTGAGTGCCTGATGTTGCAGGCACAATTTTGATACCAAAAGGCCCTTCTATCAGAATGTCATCCAGCTCAGCCTCGCCGGACAACACATGAAATAAGTTTTTTTGCACCCGAAGCCCAAGCATAACGTCACAATTCGCTAACCCAAGGTCAGCGTCCAGCACCAATACTTTTTTTCCAAGCTGAGCCATTGACATGGCAAGGTTCAACGTAACGTTGGTTTTACCCACGCCACCTTTACCACCTGTCACAGCTATGACTTTTACTATCTGTTGTTGCTGTTGTTGCTTCATTCGTCTCAGGCCACTGGCTTGATCATCATTCATCGGAAGATTATGCATAGGTTCCTTCCACCCGGGCCGTTGTATCTGAATACCATTGATAGCCCGTACTACTGTTAGAGATCCGTAACTGCTCTGCCTTGGCAACCATTGTTTTCGCATCAGCCATTTCGATATCCTCAGGAACTCTTTGGCCCTGAGTCAAATAACTGACCGGCAACGCATTTTGGATTGCCACGTTAATGATTTCTCCCAAACTTAAGCATTCATCAAGTTTGGTGAAAATACAACCCGCTAATGGAATACGTTTGAAATGTTCAACGGTTTCCTGCATAACTCGGGCTTGGGATGTTGCAGACAATACCAGATAACTTTTTATTTTAACACGCGAATTATGCACTAAAGACGCAAGTTTTTCAGCAAGACGAACGTCACGCTGACTCATGCCTGCTGTATCAATCAAAATTAATTTACGTTGTTGCAACTGATTTAACAGCGTCGCCAACTCTTCGCTGTCTTTGACCTGTTTTACCGGGCAACCGATGATACGACCAAAAGTGGCTAACTGTTCATAAGCGCCAATCCGGAATGAATCCGTCGTAATTAAAGCCACCTGATCTGCACCGTGACGCTTAGCAAACTGAGCTGCAAGTTTAGCCACAGTAGTGGTTTTACCCACGCCTGTAGGACCAACCAGTGCAACGACCCCACCGCGACGCATAATGTCGTCGTTTGTTGTGATCAACTGGCCCGTTAATAGCTCTAATGCACTGTCCCAGGCTTCTGCATCATTGATATCTTCCGGCATAAAACAAGCGATTTGGTCAGCCACAGGTTCAGATAAACCTAATTCCAGCAATTTTTCAATTACCAGAGCCCGCACAGGTTCACGACGAGCTAAATCTTGCCACATTAACCCTGAAACCTGGTGCTGCAACAGTTGTTTCATTGAAGACATTTCACTGCGCATCGCATCAAACTGTTTTTGCATCAGCTTAGCTTGCTGTTCCTGATAACGGGTTAGCTCACTCAGATTTACAGCGGCAGTGGCGGAAGATTGACGCTCATTGTCCGAAGGTGTTGAATTTGCAACCGAAAACAAAGCACTGGTGGCTGCGGCGGTTTTTGCAGCCGCCATTTTATTGGCAGAGATAGCCTGAGCAGCTGCAGGTTGTTTACTGATTTGGCGGGCGAGCAAAGCCTGTAAAGAATCAGCAGGAGTTTGTTCTGGTTCATCATCGACTTTGATGTTCAAACGACTGCCGACTGCTGGCTGAGCAGGAGCTTCTGGTTCGGGTGAAACCTTAACTGGCGTGGCCTCCGGGTCTATAGCCGCTACAATTTCAACGCCGCCAGCCACTTTTTTATTCGACAGAATAATGGCGTCGGGGCCTAAAAACTCTTTGACTTCTGTCAGAGCGGTACGCATATCTTTGGCAACAAAGCGTTTGATTTTCATAGCTTAACTCCTAATTCGACTGGCCTACCACACTGACAATTCGGATTTGTTTGTTGTCAGGGATCTCTTGATAGGACAAAACCCGTAATCCTGGAATACTGTACTTCACGAATCGTGCCATAACTGATCGCAGAATACCGGAAGTCAATAAAACAGCAGGTTCGCCAGCCAGTTCCTGATTCTGAGAGGCTGTCGCCAAAGATTGCTGAATGCGTTCGGCAAGGCCTGGTTCAATGCCAGCGCCGTCGTTACCAGCCGATTGCATCGACTGATGTAACATCTGCTCTAAATCAGGCGCAAAAGTGATCACAGGCACTTCTGGCGCACTGCCTACCACTTCCTGGATAATCAGCCGCTTTAATGCGACACGACAGGATGCGGTCAGCACATCAACATCCTGACTCTTGGAACCATAGTCGACTAAGGTTTGCACTATGGTCCGCATATCGCGAATAGGCACGCCTTCATGCAGCAGATTCTGTAGCACCTTCACCACTACAGTAAGCGGCAGCGTATCAGGCACTAAGGCATCGACCAGCTTAGGTGAAGATTTCGCCAGCATATCCAGCAGATTCTGTACTTCTTCATGACCCAGTAACTGAGCTGCATTGTTGGTTAATATCTGGCTTAAATGAGTGGCCACTACGGTAGCAGCATCCACTACTGTGTAGCCCAGAGTTTGTGCATGTTCACGCTGATTTTTAGCGATCCAGACCGCCTCTAAACCAAAAGCTGGATCTTTTGTCGCTATACCTTTGACTGTGCCAAACACCTGACCTGGGTTAATCGCCAGCTCATTATCATGCCGCAGTTCGGACTCGCCAGTCGTAACCCCCATCATGGTGACACGGTAAGTGTTAGGCTCTAAATCCAGATTGTCACGAATATGCACAGCAGGGATAAGGAAACCCAGCTCCTGAGATAATTTTTTCCGCACGCCTTTAATCCGCGTCAGCAATTCGCCGCCCTGCGCTTTATCGACCAGTGGTATTAAGCGATAGCCAACTTCCAGACCTATAGTGTCGACTGGCTGTACATCATCCCAACCAATTTCTTTAACAGGCGCCATTTCAACTGGAGTCGTCAACTCAGCCTTTTTAATAGCTGCAGCTTTTTCTGCCGTTGGGTTTTCTACACGGTATAAATAGTAGGCTGCACCACCGACTATGGCCGCTAGACTCAAGAAGGCGACATGCGGCATGCCTGGCACTATGCCCATGATAACTAAAATTGCTGTGGCAATGACCAACACTTTAAAGTTGCTGAACTGGCCTGCCATCAAGGTACCAAAATCACCCTCTTTATTTTGGCGGGTGACGATAATGGCAGTACCTACAGATAACAATAAACCTGGGATTTGCGCTACCAGACCATCACCTATAGTCAGTAGCGTATAAATTTGTACGGCTTCCATAAAAGCTAAGTCATGCTGCAACACCCCAATGACTAAACCGCCAATGATATTAATGACCATAATGACGATACCGGCCATCGCATCGCCTTTCACAAATTTGTTGGCACCATCCATTGAACCGTAGAAATCAGCCTCTTCGCCAATTTGCTCACGGCGACGACGCGCCTCTTCAGCGTCAATAAAGCCAGCATTTAAATCAGCGTCGATCGCCATTTGTTTGCCCGGCATAGCGTCAAGAGTAAAACGTGCTGTCACTTCGGAAATACGTGCAGCACCTGAGGTAACCACCATCATATTGATAATAACGAGGATGATAAACACCACAAAACCTACAGCGTAGTTACCGCCTATCACCACTTCGCCAAAAGCCTCTACCACCTTACCTGCTGCATCAGGACCGTTATGGCCTTCCAGTAAAATAACCCTGGTACTGGCGATATTCAGCGTTAAACGCAAAATAGTAGCCACCAGAATGACGCTGGGGAAAATGGCAAAATCTAAAGGCTTTCTGGTATAAATGGTGATCAGCAATACCACGAGGCCTAACGTGATATTAAAGGTAAACAAAATATCCAGCATCAAAGGCGGTAAAGGTAATACCACCATGGCAAGAGCTGCCAGGATCAGTAACGGAGTGCCAACACCTTTGGCATAAGACCAAACTTCTGGATTAACGCGGGAAAACATTTGGGTCATCGACATAACAAGCCTGACAAATTACTGACGCTATAGGCTGTTATACAAAAAGCGTTCCATAAAAATGGGAGCGGATCACATTAATACTTAACCATGTGATCTGCTGCCAATTTTAGTGACGGAAATCTTCAGGGATAGGCAAGTCCTTCGCCAGAGTTTTCGGCCGTTTTCCTTTGCCTTTTTTGTACATATTCAACTGATACACATAAGCCAGAACCTGAGCAACAGCTGCGAATAACTGCTCCGGAATGGGATGATCCAACTCAGTGGTATAAAAAATTGAGCGGGCTAAAGCCGGAGATTCCAACACTGGCACTTTGTTTTCTTCTGCTAAACGGCGGATATAAAGAGCCACTTCATCCGCTCCTTTCGCTACCACCACTGGCGCTCTAAATTTTGCCTGATCGTACTTCAGTGCCACCGCAAAGTGAGTCGGGTTAGTCACCACCACGTCGGCGGTAGGTACTGCAGCAATCATGCGACGTCGAGCCGCCTGATACTGCAAGCTACGAATACGACCTTTCACCCTGGGGTCGCCCTCAGAGTTTTTGTATTCATCTTTGACTTCCTGCAGCGTCATTTTTAGCTCTTTGTGATGCTTCCACATCTGGTATGGCGCATCGATAGCAGCTATGACAATCACGCTGAAACAAATACCAAAAAAGGTCCAGGCCAGTATTTCAGCTGAAGCAAAAATATCCTCAGGATTGGTCATCAGAGATAACGCCATAATGTCGTCAAAGAAGGTCGACAACAACGCAAAAGTTAAACCACCTATCACCAGAACCTTGGCGATACTTTTAATCAGTTCAACCATAGCCTGCAAGCCAAACATACGTTTGACTCCGGCTAAAGGGCTTAATTTACTCCACTTAAAACCTACGGCTTGCCAGGTAAAGTTATAACCGCCGATCAGTACACTACCCACATAGGCAGCGAGCAAAATCAGCAGAAAAAACTTCAGTAAGCCTGGAAACAACTCAATTAAGGCGTCCTCCCAGACAGAGAACATCGAATAAGGATTAAAAATATCTTTTTCGTCCAGCGACAATAAACGGCGACAAACTTCCAGTACAGAACCAGCTATCTCTTTGCCAAATATTAAAATGCCTGCGCTGCTGCCCACTAACACAGTAAAAGTAGCCAGATCGCGGGAACGCGCCACCTGACCTTTTTTTCGGGTGTCTTCGAGTTTTTTACTGGTGGGTTCTTCGGTTTTTTCCTGGCCAGAGGTTGCCATCTGCTACTCCTAACAGCCAATTAACTTGCAGGTGTACTCGATACCATGCTGCCAGTTCAAATTAAAATGAAACAAGAAGGTGTCCATCGTCAGCCACATAATAAGTAGCCCCGCCAACATACTGATAGGCATACCTATAGAGAAAATGTTCAACTGTGGAGCTGTACGGGTCAACACACCAAAAGCAATATTCACCACCAACATGGCGGTGACAGGCGCGAGTGTAATAGCCAGCGCAGTGGCGATAATCCAGCTGCCAAATTCAGCAACCTGCCAGTATTTATTCACATCCATCCACTGGCCATTGATAGGCAGCGATTCAAAACTAAAGACAACCATCTGAAACATGATCAGATGGCCGTCATACACCAAAAACAATAAGGTGGCTAAAATCAGATAGAACTGACCTATAGCCGGCACGGATACACCGTTAGCAGGGTCCGCCATAGCAGCAAAACCTAAGCCAGTCTGAGTAGCCAGAATCTGACCTGCGGTGACAAAAGCCTGGACAAAAATTTGTGAGATAAAGCCTATCGCCAGCCCGATGATAATTTGTTGGATCATTTGTACCACCAGATTCAGCGACATCAGATTGACATCTTTCACCGGCGGCACCACAGGCATAATCATCACGATAAAGGCCGCACAAAAAGCAGCTTTAACCCGGGTAGGAATATTTTTAGCACCAAAAGCCACCATAATAAACATCATGGCGGAAACACGGGCGAAAGGTAGCATAAAGTCAGCAATAACCTGAAGTAACTGCTGAAGTGGGTATTCCATCAGCTAACTACCGTAGGAATACTCTGATAAAGCTTCTCGGTGTAATCCATCAGAGTTTGAGTTAACCAATGACCACCGTACATCAAAGCAAGTAATGTCACTATTAAACGAGGTAAGAAGCTTAAGGTTTGTTCGTTGATAGAGGTCGCAGCCTGAAAAATAGACACAATAAGGCCCACAATCAGTGACGGAATAATGGCCATGGAGACAATTAAAATCACCAGCCAGAGTGCGTCACTTAATATATCAACAAAAACCTCTGGACTCATGTCCCCACTCCGTAACTAGTGGCTAAAGTCCCCATCACCAGCAACCAGCCATCGACTAATACAAACATCATCAGTTTAAAGGGCAAGGCAATAATCATAGGGGACAACATCATCATACCCATGGCCATCAAAATACTGGCAACTACTAAGTCAATGATCAAGAAGGGAATAAATATCATAAAACCAATCTGAAAAGCGGTTTTCAGTTCACTGGTGACAAAAGCCGGGATCACCACTGTAATAGGTAGATCCGCGACATTGTCGACTTTTGGTGTACCCGCAATTTCCGCGAAGGTTTCTAAATCTTTCATCCTTGTTTGATGCAACATAAAGGCCTTCATCGGCTTTATCGCTTCATCAAAAGCCTGAATGGAGGTCATTTGCTCCGCCAGATAAGGTTGCAGAGCTTTTTGGTTCACCTCGTCAAACACTGGCGCCATAATAAAAAAAGTCATAAAAAGGGTGATACCAATCAGCACCTGGTTCGACGGTGACGATTGCAAGCCTATAGCCTGTCGCAAGATAGCCAGCACTACGATAATACGGGTAAAACAGGTCATCATAATGACCATAGCCGGGATGAAACTCAGCGCTGTCATCACCGCCAGAACTTGCAGCGTCACACTGTAGTCCTGCGAACCATCCGGGTTAGTGGTAACAGATAAAGCAGACAACGAACCGCCCTGCTGGGCTAACAGCTCAGGAGATAACACCAAGAGGACAAGCGCAAATAATGGCCACATATTAAGGTTTCGACTTTTGTTTTTGAAGAAGTGTTTGAAACTGAGCACGCCAGTCTGGCGCCGCCACATCATCAACCAGAGGTTGGTCTAATTCAAATAACATATTAATTTGATGAGATGTTACCCCTAGCACTCTTTGTTTGCCCTGCACTTCGATCACTAAAATACGTTCACGCGGCCCCAGCATCACAGAACTGATAATTTTGATATGACTGGAACCAGGCAATTTAATCGCCAGCTTTTTATACAACCAAGCCAGACCAAACAATAACCCAAGCACAATAATTAAGGAGCCAAACACATTCATAATGGTCATGGCATTCATACCATTACCTTGTGGTGTTGGGGTACTGGTCGCTGCAGCAGCGACAGTTTCAGCTATAACGAAGGCAGGACAAAGTGCCATAACAGTAAAGAACAACCGCATTAGCGCAACTTCTTAATACGTTCTATCTGACTGATCACGTCGGTCAGACGAATACCAAACTTGTCGTTCACCACAACCACTTCACCATGTGCGATTAAAGTACCGTTAACCAGCACATCCAGTGGCTCGCCCGCCAAACGCTCGAGCTCAACAACAGACCCCTGATTCAACTGCAGCAAGTTTCGGATACTGATCTTAGCGCGCCCGACTTCCATAGAAATGGTGACAGGAATATCTAAAATCGTATCAAGTTTACGTTTCTCATCCACAGTAAGTTGAGCTGGTTCTTCTTTTAACTCATCCAGTTCAACAGCAGAAGCGCCGCTATCTCCTTCCGCTTCCGCTAAGGCCGCAGCCCATTCGTCCATGGTATCTTGTTCATTCGCCATGATTATCTCTCCCCACGTTCAGATAAGTTTAAATCCGCTTCCAGTTCACTGATATCTGCATCGCTGTCCAGGCGACGACCGCCTTTAGTGAACACATGCATCTCTGATTTCACGGATTCAGGTCGTTTAATTTTTTCAATGATTTTCAACGCGAGATTATCGCGGGAGCGTCCCATTTTGGCTCTGTAGGTCGGCAAGTCTTCAATCAGCACTGTGATATGGTCTGGCATTTCGACCGGAATAATGTCACCTGCTTTGAGGTTCATCAACTGCTCCAGCGTGATATCGACGTCCAGCATCTTGGTGGTCAAATCCACTTTCACATCCATGATTTCGTCACGCAGAGCTTTACTCCAACGCAAGTCGGTGTCTTCTTTATCACTTTGCACACCGGCATCCAGCAACTCGCGAATAGGTTCCAGCATCGAATAAGGTAAGGCCACATGGAAGTCACCGCCACCGCCGTCCAGTTCAATGTGAAAGGAACTGATGACGACCACTTCTGTTGGGCTGACGATGTTGGCCATAGCCGGGTTCACTTCAGAATCCAGGTATTCAAAGGAGACGTCCATCACCGGAGCCCAGGCTTCTTTATAATCTTCAAAGATAAGCTTTAGCAGCATCTGAATAATACGACGCTCCGTTGGAGTAAACTCGCGACCTTCGATTTTGGCATGATAACGACCATCGCCCCCAAAGAAGTTATCCACCAGAATAAATACCAGACGGGCTTCCATCGTAATCAGGCCTGTGCCTTTTAACGGACGGAATCTCACCATGTTTAAACTGGTTGGAACAAAGAGGGTATGCACGTATTCGCCAAACTTAATCATCTGCACACCGTTGATAGACACTTCGGCGGTGCGGCGCATCATATTAAATAAGCTGATCCGCATATGACGGGCAAAACGTTCGTTGACCATTTCGAGCGTAGGCATACGACCACGCACGATACGATCCTGAGAGGAGAAGTCGTATTCGGTCGCGGATCGCCCGCGACCGTCGCCACTTTCCTCGACCTCTTCTTCTTCGACGTCATCGACACCATGCAGTAGCGCGTCAATTTCGTCCTGGGACAATAAATCAGTCAAGCTGTTGCTCTCTTATTGCATCACAAAGCCAGTGAACAGTACTTCTTCTACTACTTCACTGCCGGCCACGCCAACTAAGGCTTCCTGCACTTCTTTCAGTGCCTTTTTCTTTAAATTTTCCTTGCCTTCAACCGTAATCAACTCTTCGGCATTACTGGTACTGAAAGTACGTAACAAGGTACTTTCAATCAAAGGAATATGTACTTTGGCTGTTTCTTCATTGTTACTGCCGCGCACTAACAACTGCACCTTAATCTGCACCAGACGATCTTTGCTGGCACCTGGTACATTAAAAATAAAAGGCCGTGGCATACTGACATACAAAGCTGAGCCTTTATCTGCGGCTGCATTTGGATCCGCTGCTACTGAAGTGTCAGCTGCACCAGCTTCTGCGGCAACAGGTTCTGCCGGATCACCGGACATCATCAATACCGCAACTACAGCGACTACGGCCAGCAACACTGCTGCGCCAATGATGATGATCAGCTTTTTCTTTTTTGCCTGGCCGTCACCAATTTCTAAGTCTTTACCCGCCGCCATTTTTTTTCCTTATTCGCTGTGATGAAGCCGTATTATTGACCTTGGCTTTCATCAAAGGCAATCACTAACTGTGCATCTGCCGCTTTTCTGTTCTGCAAAGCACTGTAACTGCAAATCCTCAGCTGTACAGTTGTGACCTGCAGCTGATTTATGCGTAATAATCTACAACCCGATCAGTCGTCTTTGTTGGCAAAACAACAGGTTCTGTCAGCTCTTCCGACAAGGCTTGTCCATTGCCCGAACCAGTGCCTCCGGCCGTACGGCGCCCCCCGTCCTGACCTGAAGACGATTGGTTTTGTTGTTGCACTGAGCCCTGACTTAATTCAATACCTTGCTGTTGCAGTAGTTCTTTGAGTTTTGGCATTTGTTGTTCCATCAGTTCTTTGGCATTTCCTTGCTGAACCATAAACTGCACTGACATCTGATCCTGCTGCAAACTAATCTTGATCTGCATCGAACCTAATTCAGACGGATCCAGACGAATTTCAGCGGTATGAACCTTATCTTTTACCATCATCAGCATTTTTTCTTTTAATTGATTCGAGGCTTCAGGCTGGATCAGATTGAGTTTTTGCCCCAGCTGGTCCGCTTGTTTCTGGCTCGCCTCAGACACTAATTCACGACCAGACACTGAGATACCTGTGCTGATTTTGTCCAGAGTAGATTTTAGCTGGCTGCTAAAGGAATTTGTCTCTGCCACAACAGCAGCAGAAGTTTTTTGCGGTTCAATCGTGCTTAGCAGCGCTTCTGTGGAACCATGCTGCGACGACTCGCCAGAAGACGAGGAATTCCCCTGTTCTGCCTGTGCTGTAACTCCTGCAGTCTGAAGTTGTTTTAACAGCTCTTCTGTGGTTACTTTAGCTTCTGCGGTAGGGGCTTTGCTCTGCTGCACTTGAGGTGTCAGCAATGCCGCCGCACTTTGAGCCTGTACTGAGGTTTTAGGATCTGTAGCCACAGCATGTGCAGTCAAGATTTCACTGCCCTTTTCGTCACTACTATCCACAGTCTCATTACTGCCGGGAGTTACAGCTGCGCTGGCTTTTAGTAAGGCAGCAGCTTGCTCTGGCTGAGCCACAGATTTGCTCACTGTGCTGGTCGCTACCAGCACTTCAGCGTTCATGGCACCTGGCTTTTCGGCCTCGACAGGCTGGATTGTCTGAGTGGTTTTCCCTAAAGCTTTCAGTGGTTTCTCAAGATGAGCCTGAATTTTATTTTGATCAGGTCCTGTGTCTTTTTGCACACCAATATAAGGTTTAGGATCCGCTTTATCTGTCGTTTCAGTTTCTTTATTCTGTGCTGTGCCAGGCTGTGTCAAGGCTGGCTCGGCTAGCTGTTTTGTTGTTTTGTCAGATTGAGTTATCAGCTTTAACGCTCTTAGCTCTTCTGATGTCAGGTGCTGCTCTGAGTCTTGCTCTGACAGCAGCTTCTTATCAAGCACTACAGGCCCATCTTTTTGTTCTGCGCTCTTCACTTTGGGCAAAGAGGACGCCTCAGTCTCTGGCAGACCGGCAGATACTAACTTCTCGTTTTGCTGGCTTAATTTCGCAGTTTGTAAGTCGTCGTGTTCCGTCAAAGCGGCGGTCTTAGTCTCACTGCGTTGTGTTTTATCCAAACGCTCCTGCAAACTTTTTGCTTTATCCAATAAGTTTAACCAATGAGAGTGTTCAGCCTCGTTGGCATCACTCTTCATCTTTACTGTATCAGAGGCTTCAGACTGAAGTTCTTCAGTCTCGTCTGATGCTGACCCTTTGCTACTCACCGCCTTGTCCTGTTTCAGCTCAGCAGCAGTCGTATTCAGCTCTGATGAAGTCTCTTTGCCTTCTTGTATGTCAGAGGCATGATTCTGCCGCGTTTTAGCTAAAGCTTTTGTAGACTTTTCCGGGGCTTTGCCATTGACCTCAGCGGCCAGGGTTGCCGCAAAACTTTGATCCGGTTCAGCAGCGGTATCATTCGACTGCGTAGCCTGTGGCTTTGCTGCAGATACGGGCTCAGCGCTTAGCATGGTCATGGATAAAATTTCAGTCATCAGTCACCCCGGTCCAGATGCAAGTGGCTCACTTGCTGCTGTTATTGTTTTTGCCTGTATTGAGCAGACAAAAGCTGTTTACACACGTCATAACAAAAAGACATACAAAATACGCGCCAAACTTAACTTACTCTGCGGAAAAACTGCTGGGTCGCTATTTCGTCCAGCATTTTTTGCTCCTGTTTATCGGCTTTGCGTTGTATTTCTGCCAACTCACGTTCAATCAGTATTTCCATGGCTTTGCGTTTTTTCTGCATGGCCAACAGTTGCTGTAAACGCTGTTCGGCACTGGCTTTCGCCTGCTGTACATACTGTTGTTGTGCAGTTAAGGCCGCATCCAGCTTGCCGATAAAATTCAGGTATTGATTAAACTGACGGCTTGCCATCCCCTCCTGACCGCGACTTTGAGTTTGCTGGACGTATTCAATACGGTAATCTGCCAGCCCCTGATACTTCTGCTGCATCGACTGATAGTTCTGCTGTGCAGCTCTGTACTGCGCCTGAAGTTTGTCTTCTTTTTCCTGCTGGACTTTTACCAACAGCTGAAGTTGTGCCAAAGCCATAACTTATCGTCCTAAATGTGCAGGTAAAAGTTTATCCAGCTGCGTCAGACTTTCGTCATAAGGCACCACCTCTTTCATTTCCTGCTGTAAAAAACCACGGATTTTTGGCATCAGTGTCACTGCGGCATCCAGTTGCGGGTCAGCGCCTTTAACATAAGCACCAATGGAAATTAAATCTTTGCTTTGCTGATAAGAGGCATACAACTGTTTTACAGCGCGGGCCAGCTTTTGATGTTCCATGCTGGTCACAGCTGGCATCACCCGGCTGATGGATTTTTCGATATCAATAGCCGGAAAATGACCGCTGTCAGCGAGCTGACGCGACAAAACTATGTGCCCATCCAAAATAGCGCGGGATGCATCAGCAATAGGATCCTGCAAATCATCGCCTTCAGATAACACAGTATAAAACGCCGTAATAGAGCCCTGACCTGCAGCGCCATTACCTGCTCTTTCGACCAATGCCGGCAATTTGGCAAAGACTGAAGGTGGATAGCCCTTTGTTGCCGGAGGTTCACCTACAGCCAAAGCAATTTCCCGCTGCGCCTGAGCATAACGGGTAATAGAATCAAGCAGCAGTAAAACATCTAAGCCTTGCTCGCGGAAATACTCAGCCACCTGCACTGCGGTTTCACAGCCTTTTAAACGCATTAAAGGTGACACATCGGCAGGAGCCGCAACGACCACCGAACGTTTGCGGCCTTCCTCTCCCAGAATTTCGTCGATAAATTCTTTCACCTCGCGACCCCGTTCCCCCACCAGCCCTACGACTATCACATCAGCTGCAGTGCCTCGGGTCATCATACCTAGTAATACAGACTTACCTACACCAGAGCCTGCAAACAAGCCCATTCGCTGGCCTTTGCCGACGGTAATAATACTGTTGATAGCACGCACCCCTACATCCAGCGGTGCATGAATAGGCTGACGTTGTAACGGATTAATAGGAGGTTTTTTCGCGCCGCCAAATTCCTGACTTAAAATAGGGCCTTTGCCATCCAGTGGTTTACCTGCACCGTCAATAACCCGCCCCAGCAATGCCATGGTCAAAGGTACGCCTTTAAAATCATTCAAAGGCGTGACCTTAGCGCCAGGTACTACACCGGACACATCATCTTTAGGCATCAGAAAAATACGATCGTTGGCAAAACCCACCACTTCAGCAAATAGCTGACCCGATGCAGTTTCCACATGACAAGTCTGACCTATAGCCGCTGTGCAGCCTGTCGCTTCCAGAGTCAAACCTACGACCCGGACTAAACGCCCCGCCAGATTAGGCCTGCTTTTCTGAATGTGCTGCAGCTGTAGCTTTAAATTGGCAGCTAATTGTGACGACGACATACAACTCCTTAAACAAAGCCCGCGATAACGCAGAACTTAATATTAATCAGGAGAATGCAAGAAATGCTCCAGACTGCTTTGCAATCTGTGTTTAATGCTTCTGTCCATCGAAGAGACTGGAGTTTCGAGCAGACAACCGCCGCGTTCGATAGCCGGATCAGAGCGAAGTTGCCAGTGGCGTTCGGCTAATTGCTGCGCGCTGAAATGCTGCTCAACTATGGCTATATCATCAGGGTGAAGTTTGATCAGTATATGTTCGGTTTGTAGTGGCAATACTGCCGTCGCATCGGACAGGGTTTTTAAGATCACTTGTGGATTAGTTTTACACTCGACTGCTATTACCGCTTCAGCCATCGCCAGGCACAGCTGCAGCAGTTGTTGCTCGACTTGTTGATCAACTTGTAATAGCGGTTGTTGCAGCTGATCCAGCAGAACAGCAAGCTCCAGCTTTTTCTGTTCAATCTCCTCAGTGGCTTGCTCTAAACCTAATTTTTTACCTTCGGCCTGACCATGGGCTAAACCATCCGCTGTGCCTTGTTCACGACCTTCTTCATAACCTTTGGAAAAACCTTCTTCTTTGCCTTGCGCAAAACCTTCATCAAAAGCAGCCTGACGAATTTGTTCAATGTCATCTGCTGTCAGAGGCTTAATTTCCAGTTGTGCCTCTTCTTCGATTTCAACTGCTGCAGCCTGGTGTGACGGCAGCGTTTTGTTCAGCGCATTCGTTTTTCCAACAGGAGCTTTTTTATCAGACTCAAGCTGTGGAGTTGGCCAACGTTTGAGTAACTCTAGTAACTCATCCGTTGGTGCAAAAGGTTGTTTGGTTCGAAAAGGATCCATGGTCATACTACTTTACTCCGGTATCCTGTTACAGGAAGTCTTCACCACCGCCACCACCAAGCATAATCTCTCCTGCATCGGCCAGACGACGGGCTACCGATAAGATATCTTTTTGCGCAGCTTCCACTTCACTGACACGCACAGGTCCCATGGCTTCCAAATCGTCGTTCAACAGTTCAGCAGCACGTTTGGACATGTTTTTCAGGATCTTCTCTTTTAAGTCGCCATCTGCGCCCTTCAGTGCTTTCATCAAGGCATCCTGCTGTACTTCACGCAAAATGGTCTGAATAGCTCTGTCGTCAACATCGATCAGGTTTTCGAATACAAACATCAGATCCTGAATTTGTTGCGCCATTTCTTCGTCATGTTCACGAATAGCGTCCATCAACTGCCCCTCAACATTGGTATCGAGGTAGTTCATGATATCGGCAGCTGCTTTTAAGCCGCCCATTTTCGCCGCCTGAGCCCCAGCTTGACCCGCAAACTGTTTCTCCATAATTTCGTTTAATTCCTGCAGTGCTGCCGGTTGTACTTCTTCCAGGTTGGCAATACGCATAGTTAAATCTAAACGCACTTTTTCCGGGAACTGCGACAGAATTTCGGCTGACTGCTCCGGTTCTAAATAAGACAATACAATGGTCTGGATCTGCGGGTGCTCGTTGCGGATGATATTCGCCACCTGCTTCGAGTCCATCCATTTCAGTGAATCCAGACCTTTGGCACCACCACCCAAAATAATCTGGTCGATGAGGTTAGAAGCTTTTTCTTCGCCTAAAGCAGCGGTTAACGCGCGGCGAATAAAGTCTTCGCTCTGGAAACCTATGGTGCTGAAGTTCTGAATTTGCTCGATAAAGAGCTTGTGCACCGCTGAGATTTTGGCTTGATTCAGATCGTCAATCTGTGCCATCGCCATCCCCACCTTCTGCACTTGTTTTGGCTCAAGGTGTTTTAAGATCTGTGCAGCGTCCTCTTCTGACAAACTCAGCAATAAGATAGCGGCCTTCTCGACGCCATCTAATTTGCCTACGTCAAAGCTCGGCTTGATGTTTTCAACATTACTCATCTTCGGCTAACCAATTTTTAACGACCAGTGAGGACAATTCTGGCTCGTTTGCCACCAGGGCCCGAACCGCTTTTAACAGATCTTCATCACCATGCAAGTCTGGTAACATCAAAGTACCATCAGCAGCAAAACCAACAGACTTCGAATCAAACTCACGAGTTAACATATCAAGCGTATCATCACCCAGATCTAATCCGCTATTTAATGAAGACTCATCATAAGCTTCCTGCGTATCTTCAGGGTAAATCAGTTTCTTCAGCATTGGACGAACAACAGCCACAATCAACACTATGATGATCAAGGTCCCCATGACCAGCTTCAGCATACGGGCAAACCATTCTTGCTCGTAAATAGGGGGTTCGACGGCCTCAGGCAATATATTACGGGCAAAAGGTACTGAGACAACTTCTATAGTATCGCCCCGTTGCACATCAAAACCAATGCCGCCTTGCAATAAACGCCGGATATTAGCGATTTCCGCCTGAGTACGGATCTGCGGTTCAGTGACAGTACCATCAGCCGCAGTGGAACCAGGCAAATAGTCCACAGCCACAGAAACACTGATACGACGAATTAAACCAGACTGCTGGGTGGAATGACTAATAGTAGTATCCAACTCATAGTTACGGGTCATTTCTTTGCTATTGCGACCCGGCACTACAGCTTTACTGGCATCCGCACCTACAGCTTGTTCCGGTATAGCACTATTGAGTGGTGGCTGATTAGTTAAAGCGCCAGGAATACCGCCTAAACCACCGCCCACGCTGTTTTCTTCAATACTCATCTCACTGCGCACTGCAGGCAAATCTGGATTAAAGCGTTTTTGAGTTTGCTCGACAGCAGTGAAATCCATCAGTAAATCAACCTGAGCTGTGTAGTTATCAACCCCCAGCACAGGAATTAAAATAGAGTCAATTTTCTGGCGATACTCTTCCTCACGGGCGCGCTCCATTTCGTATTCTTTACGACTACGCGCTGAAGATGCATCCTGTGAACCACTATTGAGTAACCGACCATTCTGATCTGTCACTGTAACACGGCTAGGTTCAAGCCCTTGCACCGCGGAAGCCACTAAATCAACGATAGAATCGACTTCACCTTCTTTTAAACTTTTTCCACCTTTTACCGTCACCATCACGGTAGCAGAAGGTTGCTTTTCACGACGGGCGAAAATATTTTCCTTGGGGATAGCCAACAGCACACGGGCAGACGCAATGCTCTGAAATTGCTCAATAGTGCGGGCAAGTTGCTGTTCGCGACTGTGTTTTAATCGTTCCATCTCCAGACGCTGACTGACACCAAAACCGCTGTCCTGCATCAGAATTTCATCGCCTGTGGTTTGTTCTTGCTGCAAACCTGCGCGGGCCAGCTGCAATTTGATAGTCTGGTACTCTTTACCTGATACCATCACCACCTGGCCTTCGAGCTTGTAGTCAATTTTCTGACTATCCAGATAATCCAGAGTCTCAATCAGCTCTTTAGTTTCAAAAGTCCCCAGAGGACGCATGTCAGGTTCACGCGCCCATAAAATAATAAGGACAGCTAATGCAATACAAATGGTTAACGCGACAATCAGACTGATCTGCCGCACCATATCCATGCCACCGCCCATAGAACCCAGGAAGCCGGACTTCTGCTCCTGTTGCACAGGGGTATTACTGCCAAATTCATCTGACGATAGGGTCAGTTCAGTTGAGGTACTCTCTGCCACTTTTTATTCCCCCGCCTTAGACCGGCATCGACATAATTTCTTTGTAGGCTTCCACTAGCTTGGTTCGCACCTGCACTGTGGCTTCAAAAGCTATAGAAGCCTTCTGTCCAGCCAACATAGCTTGAGCCAGCGATACTTTAGGGTCGCCCATTTCAACAGCAGTACTAAGTTGACGACTTTCGCCCTGCAGACCATTTACTTTGTCTAAAGCACCTTTGAGCATGGCGGAAAAATCAGACTGACTGGAATTTTGTTCAGGGATAGCCGGAATCGCTAATTCAGCAGGCACACTCCGGGCTTGTGAAGCGAGGGATTGAAGTTCCTGATAAAGACTGTGACCTTGACCTTGAATGTTCATCTGCTGTGACCTGTCAAAATATTGCTATTACTACGATTAAAGTAGGTAAAGCAGGTATCGTGCCAGAATTAAAACGATTTAAATCAGATGGTTAATAAGTAAAAATGGGGTCAGATCACATTGTTAACCGTTAACAATGTGATCTGACCCCATTTTGAGTCGAAATTAGGCGGGTAATTGAATACCGGATTCACGCATCCGGGCCAATTTGTACCTTAAGGTTCTGGCACTGATGCCTAAACGTTCAGCCACTTCTTTGCGGCTATTGGCACAGGCACGCATAGTTTCCAGAATAATGCGGTGTTCCTGCTCATAGATCTCAGATTTAAATGCACTGACATCAGACTCGCTTGCATAACCCGACGCTGTATCAGGCATGCTGTCCATCATATTCGGCGCAGACTCGAGCAGAATATCAGCTGCACTAATTTGCTCACCATCACAAATGATCAGAGCACGCTGCACTATGTTATCCAGCTCCCGCACGTTACCTGGCCAGTAATGCTGCATCAATTTATGTTGAGCTGCGTAACTTAAGCTGGGCTGTGGCATTCCGGTGCTACGACAATGCCGTTCTAATAAATGCATCGCCAGTGGCACTATGTCAGCGGGACGCTCAGCCAAAGCTGTCCAGGTCAATGGGAAGACGTTCAGGCGATAGTACAAATCTTCGCGGAATTTCCCTTCAGCCACTGCTTGTTTTAAATCTCTGTTGCTGGTGGCAATCACCCGCACATCCAGTTTTATGGTTTTGCGTGCACCTAAACGCTCGACCTCGCGCTCTTGCAGTACGCGCAGTAACTTCGCCTGCAGGTTTAAATCCATTTCACTGATTTCATCCAGTAAAATAGTGCCTTGCTGGGCTTGTTCAAACTTACCGGGACAAGCCTGAATAGCGCCGGTAAAGGCTCCTTTTTCGTAACCAAACAAAGTGGCTTCCAGCATATTCTCCGGAATAGCAGCACAGTTAATGGCTACAAAAGGCCCATCCTGACGACCACTTTGTTGATGAATATATCGTGCCAGTACTTCTTTACCAGAGCCACTTGGGCCCAGCACCAGCACATTGGCATCAGAACGAGCCACTTTTGCTGCCAGCTTCACCAGCTGTTTGCCCTGCTCGGAATGCACGACAGGCTCAATAGTCGCGACTTCTGCACCCAAGGCATAACGGCTGACCATATTGATCAGCACTTCAGGTGAAAAAGGTTTCGCCAGATAATCGACCGCACCATGACGAATAGCAACCACAGCGTCGTTCACATTGGCGTAGGCTGTCATCATCAACACAGGTAAAGAGGGGTAATTGAGCTTCACGGTTTTCAGTAAATCTAAACCTGACATGGTGCCCATTTGTACGTCACTGATCAGCAAAGAAACTTTGTGCTCTTTTAGCAGCTGCAAGCCCTGCTCAGCACTTTGGGCTGGCACCACCTGATAATTCGCCAGACTCAGCGTGTCACATAATGCTTCGCGTAAGCCGGCATCATCTTCAACGACCAAAATACTAGTTGTTTGCATAACTTAACTCCTGACCTGCAGTGACAGGCACATAGACGGGAAATAATAATTCAAAACGGGCGCCACCCAACTCTGAAGCACAATAACGGATAGAACCATTGTGCGAGTGAGCAACAGCCTGCACCACAGCTAAACCAAGCCCTGTGCCCTGACTGCGAGTGGTAAAAAAGGGTTCAAAAATTTGTTGTTGTAAATGCTCTGGTACACCAGGACCATTATCTTCAACCGCGATCATCACCAGCTGAGGATTTACTTTATCCAGACGGGCTTCAAGCTTCATGACTGCACCCTGACCAATAATTTGCATGCTGTTTTGCAGTAGATTCTGAATAGCACCAGCCAGACTGCGTGGATTACCTAAAATTTGTACATCAGGTTCAGGTAATTGAATGTGGATCTGACTTTGTTGCTGTTCGACCAAAGCTTCAACTCCGACAAAGACATCACTTAACAGACGCTGTAAAGATAAAGGCTCTACCTGCTGCTCACGCCCTGCGCGCGCAAACAACAGCATGTCATTCACCTGCTGCTCTAAATCCACCAGACGGGCCACCAGTTTCTGCTGAAACTGCTCACGTGAGTTTGGATTCAATTTAGGACTGGTTAAGTTCTGGGCGTACAACAAGGCGGAAGATAAAGGGGTTCGAATTTGATGCGCCAGGGATGCCATCATTTTGCCAAGAGTAGATAAACGCTGCAGATGAGCCAGGCGGCTTTGTAACTGGCGAGTTTCCGTCAGATCGGTTAACACAATCAACTGACCAGCTTCAGGTTCAAGGGAACTGATCGCCAGTTTGACTCTGCGTCCATCCAGCAAAGACACTTCCATACCATCATCACTACGGGGACGGAATGAACGCGCTATCACATCCAGCCAGCGCTGCCCGACTAGAGGTTCGCCCAGCATGGAAATAGCCACAGGATTGGCTTCAGCGACGTACCCCCGCTCGTCCAGCACTATGACGGCAGTTGGAAGATTGTTGACTAAATGCTGCAGACGGCGGGCCTGACGGGCCGTATGAATGGCGGTGGCAACAGGTGCGGCCGCATCTGGCTGCATTTCTGCTGCAACATAAGCAAAAGCTTTGGCTGTACTCATAACGTCTTCGCAAATGAATTGACACTAGCCTTTCAAATGCACAAGACATGCCACAATTAAACCAGATATAAATCAGACACTTAAGCAGCCATTTTTTTGACAGAAAGAGGGTTAAGCCTGATTTTCATCCCGCATCAAATTGTATTTACGCATCTTCTCTACCAATGTGGTACGACGCAGACAAAGAATATCAGCGGCTCTTGCTACTACATATTCATGGCGCTCCAGCGCCTGAGTAATCAAAGAAATTTCCAGTTCGGCTAAAAACTCTTTTAGATCCACCCCCTGCTCCGGTAAAACTTCAAGGCTGCCTGATGTTGCGAAGCTCAGCACGTCTGTCTGCTCGTCTTCATCGTCAGCACTTTGGAACAACTCATTGATGGCATCCCGCTCTAACAATGCATCCGGATATACGGGCACATAAGTTTCGACGTCCAGATGACGGTATTTTTGCGGTAATTCTGCGACGTCCACGACCTGATTCGGATACATAATAGCCATCCGCTCTACCAGATTGGCTAGTTCGCGCACGTTGCCAGGCCAGGGATGCAGTTTTAAGCTCTCAAGCGCACGCTCGGTAAACTTCACCTTGGCATGCCCTTGCTGTTCAGTGCGGATGATCAGTTCCTGCACCAGCAGCGGTAAGTCATCGGCTCTGTCACGTAAAGCCGGAGTTTCGATAGGAAAGACGTTCAGGCGATAAAATAAATCTTCACGAAAGCGCCCCTCCTCGATCATTTGCTCCAGCGCCCTGTGAGTGGCTGCAATAATACGCACATCAGCGCGAATAGGCTGACTGCCCCCCACCCGCTCATACACTCTTTCCTGCAGCACTCTTAATAACTTCACCTGCATAGGCAGTGGCATATCACCAATTTCATCTAAAAACAGCGTACCGCCCTGCGCCAGTTCAAAACGGCCTTTGCGGGTAGAAATTGCACCGGTAAAGGCACCTTTTTCATGACCAAACAGCTCGCTTTCCAACAGCTCTGCCGGAATAGCACCGCAGTTTAATGGCACAAAAGGCCCCTGATGACGATTGGATAACACATGAATATTGCGGGCAACTACTTCCTTCCCCGTTCCCGAATCACCAAGAATTAATACATTGGCGTCCGTTTTAGCGACTTGTTGAATTAAGAAACGGACTTGCTGCATGGCCTGAGTTTGACCAACCATGCCAATAAAACGGGACTGTTCGCACTGACCTTTCTGACCTGGCAATAAACGTTGGTATTCCTGACAATCACGCAGCAATTGAGTAAAAGAAGCGTAAGAGAAAGGCTCGGTCAGCAAGCCCACCACATTCGCCAGACCTAAATGATGCTTCAGCGTTTCACCCAGCAATAAAAAAGCACAAGCAGGATACCGGCGGATCAGTTGTTCGTGATCCTGACTGGACAAAGCCCCTAACAGAACCACAGCCTGAGACTCAGCATGTAAATACTGGTCAAGTTCGTGATACTGCAACAATTGATGGGGCTCAGAGATAAAACTCAGTACAGCACCTAAGCGAGTGGTTCGTTGTTCCTGCTGATCCAGAATATAGAGCTTGGTGGTCATAAGACTCAGACTTTTATTGCTTTTTAGTCATTCTACAAAGCTTGTCTGAGGTTGCAAGGTAAAACGCTATTTTTTTGACACTGGTGTCAAAAAAATAGCGCATAAAAATGGGGTCAGATCACATTGTTAACTGTTAACAATGTGATCTGACCCCATTTTCAGTATTAAGATAATAATTTTAAAGCTTGTTGTTCAGACACCCGGCTCTGACTGACCACAGATAATGAAGCTTGTTCACGAATACCAGCTGCCACTTGTTCTGTCACCGCTTTCGCGTAATCCAGGTCTTGAATACGGCTGATAGCTTCCTGCTCATTCACATTCTGAGTTTGCAGATTGCGGGCACTAGACTGTAAAGCGTTGATCGTCGCACCTAAATCAGTTCTGTTGTTATCCACCAGTTGCGAAGAACTCTGAATGGACTTCAGCGAAGCTTCTGCACTTTCAGCAGAAGATAAGTCGATGCTAAAAGCACCTGAGTCCGTTAAACGAGTCGATAAATCCTGAGTTTTGATACCAATGCTGCCATTCCCTGTACCAACAGGGATAGAGCCATCCTGGTCAAACAACTTAATACCAGCAAACTCAGTATTTTTAATCTGGTCTTGAATATTTGCTGCATAAGCGTCGGCTTGCTTCTGCAGCGCCTGACGATCGGATGCGGTTAACAAGCCATTACCGGCCTGCACAGCCAAACGCCCCATTTCATTCAGGTTATCTGTCACCCCCTGTAAGCCTTGGTCAGCCACAGTAGCAAGAGAAATACCATCATAGACATTTTGTGTCCCTTGAGCAGAGGCATTAGCGCTTTGAGTTAAACGGTTGGCAATTTGTAATCCGGCAGCATCATCAGCAGCACTATTAATACGACGCGCTGAGGCTAATTTTTTCAGCAGATTTTCAGATTCATTGGAGTTGAATTTCAGCTGATTTTCATTGGCTAGCGAGTTACCGATTTTCATACTACTACCTCAGGCTGTTCCGAAACGGATTTGCTATAAAAATTAGTCTACCTCAAAATCACCTGGGTGCCCAAGCCTTAAACTGAGCTTTTTTTAGCCAGCAAAAAGATAGCTGAATGATCTGTAGCTAAGCTTCTATATAAAAAGGATTTTTTAATAGTGGAATAAATTATGCTAAGGTTTGTTACAGTGGGTACAGATCCAATATGACTGTCAGTTTTATGACATATCAGGGGCGCTTATGTTTGACGGCAAAAATATCTTTATTACAGGTGGCACTGGCTCTTTTGGCCATAAATACACCCAAACACTGCTGGAGCGGTACAAACCCAACAAAATTATCATCTATTCCAGAGATGAATTAAAACAATACGAAATGCAGCAACAGTTTAATGCGCCCTGTATGCGTTATTTGATAGGCGATGTACGGGATCAGGAACGCTTAATTCGTGCCATGCGTGGTGTAGATTATGTTATTCATGCGGCAGCGCTGAAGCAAGTTCCAGCTGCCGAATACAATCCGATGGAATGCATCAAAACCAATATCAATGGTGCCGAGCATGTAATTAATGCCGCCATTGAAAATAACGTTGAAAAAGTGATAGCCCTGTCGACAGATAAAGCAGCAAATCCTATTAACTTATACGGCGCCACTAAATTGGCATCCGACAAGCTTTTTGTTGCAGCTAATAACATTTCTGGTGGCAGTAAACCGCGTTTTTCCGTAGTGCGTTATGGCAATGTGGTTGGTTCACGAGGTTCAGTAGTGCCGTTTTTCGAGCAGTTAAAACAAAATGGCTCAGACCATATGCCTGTCACTCACCTGGAAATGACTCGATTTTGGATCAGTTTGCAGCAAGGTGTAGATTTTGTACTGAAAAACTTCGAACGTATGCTGGGCGGTGAAATTTTCGTTCCTAAAATCCCTTCTATCCGCATTGTTGATTTAGCCAAATCTATAGCCCCTGACTTACCTATTAAAGAAGTAGGTATTCGCCCTGGTGAAAAGCTACATGAAATGATGTGTCCGGGTGATATGTCTTACAATACCTACGAATACGAGGACCATTATCTAATTGCGCCATCCATTCAGTTCTCCAACAGGGGCAATAACTTCACCGTCAATGCATTGAAAGAAAAAGGCAAACTAGTTGCTCCAGGTTTTGAGTATGTGTCGGACAAAAACCCGCACTTTTTAACTCTCGAAGAGCTGGAAAGTTTTAACAGAGACGCGATGTTATGATCCCTTATGGCAGACAATCTGTAAGTGAAGAGGATATTCAGGCCGTAGTAGAGACGCTGAAATCTGATTTTCTGACCCAAGGTCCTGCTGTGCCAGCTTTTGAACAAGCGCTTGCCAGTTATTGCAATGTGCCTTACGCGGTAGCAGTCAATAGCGCCACTTCAGCTTTGCATATTGCTTGTCTGGCATTAGATGTCAAAACGGGTGACAGAGTTTGGACTAGCCCTATCAGTTTTGTTGCTTCAGCCAACTGTGCTTTGTATTGTGGTGCCACTGTCGATTTTGTCGATGTGGAACCTGATACAGGCTTGATGTCTGTAAAAGCTTTAGCGGCAAAATTACAACAAGCTGCAGCCAGCAATAGCTTACCTAAAGTACTTATTCCTGTGCATTTGGCGGGACATAGCTGCGCTATGCAACAAATAGCTACGTTATGTCAGCCCTATGGTATTCGCATTATTGAAGACGCCTCCCACTCTATTGGTGGCTCTTATTTACAGCAAAAAATAGGCAGTTGCCAATTCAGCGATATCACAGTCTTCAGTTTTCATCCGGTAAAAATTATTACTACTGCCGAAGGCGGTGTGGCGCTGACCAAGGATTTAACTTTGGCCACCCGCATGCAGCTATTGCGCAGCCATGGTATTACCCGCAATCCGGACGATATGACCGAAGTCAGCCACGGTCCCTGGTATTATCAGCAGGTCGAACTGGGTCTGAATTACCGTATGACAGATCTTCAAGCCGCCCTGGGTTTAAGTCAGTTGAAAAAACTGGATGTTTTTGTCGCCAAGCGCCTTGAAGCTGTTGCCCGTTACCGCAGTTTATTGCAAAACTTACCGCTGGATTTGCCAGAAGAATGCCCGGCAGGACAATCAGCATGGCATCTGTATATTATTCAGTTACATGACGAAAACCGCCGTTTAGCTGTTTTTGAAGCACTGCGCCGCGCTGGGATTGGCGTCAATGTGCATTATATTCCTATCCATACGCAGCCTTATTATCAAAAGCTGGGGTTTCAGTGGGGCGACTTTCCGCAAGCAGAGGCCTTTTACAGCAGAATTATCAGCTTGCCTTTATACGCAGATTTAACAGCAGAGCAGCAGCAGCAAGTAGCTGTGGCGTTGCAGGACGCCTGTAAGGAGTAACGGATGCGACTGGCCATTATTCCGGCACGCGGCGGCAGTAAACGTATTCCGCGTAAAAACATCAAAGACTTTAACGGCAAAGCTATGATTGGCTGGTCTATTGAAGCCGCTTTGTTATCCGACGCTTTTGACGAAGTATGGGTATCGACCGACGATGCTGAAATTGCAGCGGTAGCAGAAAAATTTGGCGCTAAAGTGCCTTTTATCCGTCCGGCAGAACTTGCCGATGATCACACAGGCACTAGTGCTGTAGTGCGTCATGCGATTCATTGGGCGTTACAGCACCAGCTCAAACCTGAATTTGTCGCCTGTATTTATGCCACTGCACCTTTGCTTCAGCCTTTGATGTTAAAAGAGGCAATGCTGCAATTACAGCAGGATGTCGCTTTAGATTATGTATTCTCTGGCTGTCGTTTTAGTTTTCCTATTCAGCGTGCTTTGTATCGCTCTGAGTCAGGCAAAGTAAGCCCAGTAGACCCCGCTTCTATTCCCAAACGTTCACAGGATTTGCCAGAAACCTTCCATGATGCAGGCCAGTTTTATTGTGGCCGCACTCAAAGTTGGTCGGACGCAAAACCAGTGTTTTCGCCAAACTCTTATTTGTATGAACTGCCACAGCATTTAGTGCAAGACATCGACACAGCAGACGACTGGCAGCGCGCTGAGCTGTTACATCAATTGCTGTTAAGGCAGCCATGATAGTCAGCAGAACAGCTCTGTTTCGGGTCGACGCCTCTGCTGTGGTAGGTTCAGGCCATTTGATGCGTTGCCTGACGTTAGCTAAGGCCTTGCAGCGATCAAACTGGCAAGTGCAGTTTGCCTGCCGCGCACATCCCGGGCATTTAATTCAGTGGCTACGCGATCAGAGCTTTGACGTCATCACACTGAAACAGCCAGCACAGACTCAAGCAACAGATTATGCCGCCTGGTTAGGCGTAACAGAACAGCAGGATGCGGCTGAATTGTGTGAGCAACTGCAAGCTCCTGTTGATCTGCTGGTGATTGATCACTACGGATTGTCCAAAACATTTGAACTGGCCATGACGGGCCTTTACCGAAAACTTTTGGTGATTGATGATTTGGCCAACAGAGCGCATCAATGCGATTATTTGCTGGATCAAAACCTCTATCCTCAAATGCATAGTCGCTACGACAATTTGGTCAATAAAGAGGCTCAAAAATGGTTAGGCCCCTCTTATGTATTGCTGCGGCCGGAATTTGCTCGGTTTCAGCGAGCAGTGGACACAAAGAAGCTACGGTTTTTAGTCTTTTACGGTGGCACAGACGAGCTGAATTTAACCAGTCTGACTATTAAAGCCTTACAGCGACTTCAGAAAACCGACTTTGCTGCCGATATAGTGATAGGACTTGCCAACCCACACAAGGCGGAGCTGGAACAACTCTGTGCTGAAGATGTTCGTTTTAGCTTGTTTATTCAGACACCCCATATGGCAGAATTAATGAGTAAAGCCAGCTTAATGATAGGAGCCGGAGGTTCTACCCATTGGGAGCGCTGTGCTTTAGCATTACCTGCGTTGGTGGTGACTTTGGCGGAAAATCAGGTCGCCAGCACTTTATCTCTGGTTGAAGCCGGTGTCTGTGGTTATCTCGGGCAAGGGCAGGATTTAAAAGCAGCTCAATTAACCAGTGCTGTGCAGCAGCTACTGGATAATCAACAGCAGTTGCAACAAATGTCAGACAAGGCCAGACAACTGGTGCCACAAGGCGGCGGTTGTACTGCTATTGTAGAGCGACTTAACACAGAATTTCAGGGCCTGAAGTAAAGGCCAAGGTTGTACAGGAACATACAGATGAGCAAAGCACCTTTTCAGGATATTCAGTTAGGCCAGCATAAAGTTGGTCCTTCTCATCCACCTTTGATTATTGCGGAGCTGTCCGGCAATCATGATCAGTCGCTGGATAAAGCGCTGGCTATGATAGACGCAGCAGCAGCAACTGGAGCTCAGGCCGTTAAATTACAAACCTATACAGCCGACACCATGACGCTGGATATAGACACAGGCGAGTTTTATATCGAAGATAAAAACAGCCTCTGGCACGGTACCACCTTGTATAAGCTGTATCAGATTGCCTATACGCCTTGGGACTGGCACAAAGCCATTTTTGAGCGGGCCAAAAGCCATGGCATGCTGGCGTTCAGCACCCCTTTCGATTTAACTGCGGTAGATTTTTTAGAATCGCTGGATGTGCCTTGTTATAAAATTGCCTCTTTTGAAAACAGCGACCATGCTTTACTGGCCGCTGTCGCCAAAACTGGTAAACCAGTAATTATGTCTACAGGTATGGCTACACAAACCGAATTGTCAGAATCAGTCGCAGTATTACGAGCCAACGGCTGCCAACAGTTGATTTTATTAAAATGCACCAGCCATTACCCGGCAGACCCTGTTGACGCTAATCTGGCTACCATCCCACATATGGCTACTTTATTTGATTGCCAGGTAGGATTATCTGACCATACGGCAGGCATTGGTGTTGCGGTCGCAAGTATAGTTTTGGGTGCGACCGTGATTGAAAAACACTTTGTTCTGGATAGAGCTGAAGGTGGAGTCGATGCAGAGTTCTCGCTTGAACCGGAAGAATTCAGTGCTCTGGTCAAGGAATGCAAACGCACTGCTGTTGCTCTGGGGAAAGTGACTTATGGTGGCACAGAAAAAGAACAAGCTTCACGCAAGTTCCGCCGCTCGCTGTACATCGCTGAAGATATGCAGGCTGGTGATATGTTCACACCGCAAAACCTACGTTCAATCCGGCCAGGACTTGGATTGGAGCCAAAATATCTGCCAATGCTACTGGGTAAACCCATTAAAAAATCAGCGACAAAAGGCACTGCAATGAGCTGGGAGTATTTATAAGTTTATGACTGCTATCAAAACTTATCCGATAAGCCATTTTAGCGCTTTAACTGCTGCAGATTTGGAAAGAGTATGGCACTGGCGTAACCAGAGTGAAATTCGGCGCAATATGCACAATGATGCCACTATCAGTTGGGAAGAACATTTAAGTTGGTTTGATAAGCTGCAATCTGATGAAAGCCGGCAAGTATTTATCTTTAAACAGAACGATCGACCTATAGGCGTATTAAACTTTAGCCATCGCAGTCAGGGAGTGATCGAATGGGGCTGTTACCTCGGCGAAACCGATGTGTGGCCAGGCTCAGGTTTATTGCTTGAAATTGCAGCACTGGACTATGCAGCCGCTCAAATCGAGCTAAGCAGTCTTTATGCCGAAGTGTTATCCTTTAACCAAAGTGTCGTAAGGATGCATGAATTTTTTGGCTATCAGCCCCTGCCAGACCGACCGGGTCAAATGCGTAACGATGAACCTTATGTGGTTAACGTATTCAGCTATGAACTTAATGAATGGCGGAAAAATCGCACTCGTGTATTGGCTAGATTACCCAAACAAATCTGTGCCGCCGCCGATCTTATTCAATTTACTTAATAGGCTGATTGATACCGTGAAACTGGAACAAACTATTCGTAATACTCTGGCTCAGGTAGCCACTATCGCCAACTGCGAGCTGATAGCTGATATCACCGATGACACTGTACTGCTTCAAAGTGGTCTTGATTCTCTTGGCTTTGCCATGCTGGTCGCCCAATTGGAAGAAGATCTGGGCATTGACCCGTTCAGCCAAATGCAGATTGCTGTGTATCCACGCACCTTTGCCGAATTCGTTACTATTTATCGTCAGGCACAGCAGGGCGGGAACGAATAAATAATGGACCTGCTGCAACAATTACAGCAAGCAAATTACAGTGGTACAGCACTGACCGGTAGTGAACAGGTCGGCTACCAGCAACTCATTGCAGGTGCCATAGCAATACGTCTGCAGTATCCACAGTTACAGAAACAGGCAATAGCTTTACACTACACGACTCTGCCATCGTTTCTTATGGCACTGCTGGCATTTGATGGCTGGAGCAGCGCCTTGTATCTATTACCTGAAACTGCTCTGGATATACCGGAGCTGGTTCAACAATGGCCCAGTGAAACCTCAGTTAAACAGTACTCTGCAATACACTCAACTATTGGTAGCCAAGAAACCCGCTGGTATTTGGCTACATCGGGCACTACCGGAACACCTAAATGGATTGCACATACTTTTGCCAGCTTAAGCCGCGCGGTAAAGATATCAGTTGATCAAAGCACACTGCATTGGGGACTATGTTATCAACCCACCCGCTTTGCCGGTTTACAGGTATTGCTGCAAAGTATGATGTCTGGAGCTTGTATCAGCGATTGCAGCACTGGCGATGCAGAACAGCGTATAGAGATGATGTTAAGCTCAGATGTTACAGCATTATCAGCAACACCGTCGTTATGGCGTCAATTGCTGATGACTGGCCGCTTGCATCAACTCCCCCTTGTCCAATTAACATTAGGTGGCGAAATTGCCGATCAGGCCTTGCTGAACAAGCTATCTGCTTTGTTTCCTTCCGCCCGTATATTACATATTTATGCGTCGACAGAAGTAGGCGTAGGTTTTGCTGTTTCTGATCAACAGACAGGTTTTCCGCTGAGCTGGTTAGGTACCAATCATAGTGGCCTGGCATTTAAAATCGACGGACAACAGCACCTTTGGCTAAAACCTCCTCATACACCAGATAGCAATCTCGCCAAACGTCTTGATAGCGAAGGTTATCTGGATACGGGGGATTTAGTTCAGATTCAAGATGACCGCGTACAATTTCTAGGCCGCGACAGTGGCGTCATCAATGTTGGTGGCAATAAAGTACACCCTGAACAAGTAGAGCAGGTGTTATTGCAAATAGCGGATGTATTACAGGCCAAAGTATATGCCAAAGCCAACAGTGTGCTTGGCCAGTTGGTGGTGGCAGATATTGTTGTCACAAGCCATACTGACCATGCAAAGCTACAACCTCAGCTAGTTGCGCACTGTCAGCAGCATCTTGCGCGCTACCAGATCCCTACCCGATTTAACTTTGTTGACCACTTAAGTACGAATGCTACTGGCAAACTAAACAGAAAGGAGCCTCATGGCTAAGTTAGTGATTGTGACCGGCGCCAGCAGAGGCCTGGGGTTAGCCATTTGCCGCCAACTACTTGTTGCGGGTTATGAAGTACTTGCTCTTGCCCGCACCTTGTCGAATGAACTGCAGCAACTGCAGCAGCATAACGATAAAAGACTGCATTTTACTGCTGTCGATCTTTCTGATTTGGAACAGCTGTCCAGCCTTTGCGCTACGCTGGTAAAACAATACGGCCGTCCCTATGCGCTGATTAACAATGCAGCAGTCGGTTATGACGGCGTGCTGGCAACCATGCACAATAGTGAAATTAGCAGTTTGCTAAATATTAATGTGCAGGCCCCAATTCTGCTCAGCAAATACCTGTTAAGGCCAATGCTGCTGAATCAGAGCGGCCGTATCATTAATATTTCATCTATTATCGCCCGAACTGGTTTTAATGGATTAAGCGTGTACGCCGCCAGTAAAGCGGCACTGGAAGGTTTCAGCAAATCGCTGGCACGAGAAGTTGGCAAAGCAGGTATTACCGTGAATTGCGTTGCCCCAGGCTATATGCAAACCGATATGACCAATAGCTTACAAGGCGATAAGCTGGAAAGCGTCAAACGCCGCAGCCCGCTGGGCAGGCTGGCGACACCGGATGACGCTGCTGGCGCAGTGTTATATCTACTCAGCGAGCAGGCTGCTGCTATCACAGGTACTGTGATTACTGTGGATGCGGGTAGTACGGCTTAATGAAAAGTTGGAAAACTATTCTCTAGATTAACAGTAAATTTTTCGTTTTTTGTTCAGCTCTGGATGAATTATTTTCATCAAGGTTAGCCTTCAAAGCCTAAATAACAGTTCCTAATAATACCGTACCGGTTTGCTACTATCCCCACGACCTAGGAAGGGCACATACATATGTCTTTAGCGGATTAACATCATGATCCATATGAGATTTCCAGCATTTTAAAAGCCCGTGATTTTGGGTCCCGCTTTACGTTGACCCTCTGGCAATATTCCGCAAGAAACGCAAAAACCTTACCCAACTCCGTAGCGATTTCAGTTACCCCTGAACAGGCCCATTTGATACAAAAGGGGAGCTACCACTGATTGGCCGTTTTGGCTCCGCTAAACATGGACAGCACCCGCCGATATTTTTGCTGTGCACCGTTGATTAACCAGCGCTTGAGCGTTGCTGCCAGCAAACTTCCCTAAATCAACGTTTCGGCTATTGTTGAGTATTCCGTATTAAATTTATTCAAACTATTCAACGATTTCCATTATTTGAACAGGAGTTCTATATACCAGCGCAGACGATACCATTCGCCCACTATTGCGGATGGGAATGTATTTCGGTCCAAATTTGTACACAGACAAACCGGCTTGCCTTTATGGTCAGTGGAAGCAAACAAGAGGCAACGGTACACCGGACCATCTGGCCACTGCACATCCAAATCTAATTCGCCGTGTTTAGGTACTCCACTGCCGCTGGTGAGTGTGTACTGAAGCGTCCTGGAAAATGCAGGCTAATGCCGTCATGAACAGCAAAACTGGTGCCATCCTGCAAAAACACCTGCTTGAAATGTCCTCGGTAAGCGTCAGAAAAGGAGTGCATGGCTGGCAAATGAAGTGCCAGCGCCTGCTCAAACACTTGACGCATAAACTCAGGAGTTCCGAGCTTAACCAACTGATTATGAGGTGGTTTAAGGCGTACCGACATCGAATGCAACTGGTTGAAGTAACGATCTATATCCACGATTGTGCGGGCATTCCCCCCAGGGCACACACAAACGCCAGACAAAGTTTTGCGGGAGTGATGAGACGAAAGCGTTCAAACATCTAAGTTTGAACACCAAGTGAATTTAATTTTTGCTCTGAAAACAGGGCTTCAAAAATGGTTGAAAATGCGGTAATTTGATTGTGCTTCATTAGTCTTAGCCCTCTGGGCGTTGTATTTTATTCGAAAAAAAAATTAGATAACGAATGAAGCAACTCTTCAAATCCTAAAGATCATACGTATAAAGTAGATCTATGCAGTTATGTTAGTGGAGACACCGATTGTAAGATAGGAATCAAGCACAGTCACAGCTGACTATTCACTTTGAGGAGTGCATTACACTCACATCAATCGGTGAACTAAAGAATTGAATAACACATAATATTGAACACTCTACAACGGTAAAGAAATTTTAAAAAATAACTGTAAAAATTTAGATCTCGTGATTGGTTGATATACATATGCATTTATCAAATATCTATGAAGTACAACAATCACATATTCTTTATTACACACGTTGCTAAAAGGATACATATGAAAGCGCCTATTGCACTTTTTTGCTTTAACCGACCAGATCTGTTATCTGAAACTTTGAAAGCTTTAAAAAAAAATACAGAGTCTAGTGAATCAGAACTCTATATTTTCTCAGATGGCCCTCGAAATGATGCAGACATACCATTAGTCCAAGAAGTAAGAGAATTAGTCAATAAAACAGATGGATTCTATAGAGTTCATAGGATAATGCGAGAAACAAATATTGGTTTAGCAGAAAATATAATCAACGGCATAAATGAAGTTTTAAGTAAAAATAAAAAAGTAATCGTATTGGAAGATGACATCAAAGTTAGTGACAAATTCCTTTCCTTTATGAATGAAGCCTTACAACGTTATGAGTCATTTTCAAATATATGGCATATCAGTGGCTGGAATTATCCTATAAATACTGAAAATCTCAGCGATATGTTCTTGTGGCGTGTTATGAATTGCTGGGGCTGGGCCACTTGGGCAGACAGGTGGCAACACTTTAGTAAAGAACCAGAAAAAATGATGGAAAATTTTACATCAGAAGAATTGTATCGATTTAATCTAGATGGAAACTATGATTTTTGGAAACAAGTACAGGATAACTATAAAGGGAAAATAAATACTTGGGCAGTATTCTGGTACGCTACTATCTTTAAAAATAATGGGCTATGCTTGAATCCAACACAGACTCTAGTTGACAACATCGGGTTTGGTTCGGGTACAAACTGTATTGCAGACAAAAATCATACCGACATATTACATTCAAAATCACTTATCGACTGGCAAGAAGAATTTAATGAATCACAAGAACACGTTAATAGAATTAAAAAGTTCTTGCAATCAAACAATCCATCTATTCCTCTAGACCTTACAGAATATAAGTTGAATCAGGTTGAGCAATCCCAATTAGTCGAACTGCTTACATTACAAAATTTTTCATTAAAGAGTTCCCTAGAGCAAATATGGTATCTAATGGATTTAGTGTGGGATAATTATGCGTTGAATAACTACAAACCTGATAGTGATCAGTTACAGAAGTACTACTCTCATCCTGTCTGGTTGCTAAATGGGTTATATACGGAAGCAGATCCTGATTCAATCCGCCATCGAAGTATGCTATCGACTTGGATTAAATCAAAGACATCTATTAATACAGTTGTTGATATTGGTGGTGGGATAGGATTCCTAGCGAGACTAATATCCTCAGATAACCCAGGTGTTTATATAGATGTTCTCGAACCATTTCCATCGGACTATGCAAAAAGGATGGTTCAGGGATACAGCGGTGTAAAATTTATATCAAATTTAAAAAAAACATATGATTGTATTACGTTAATGGATGTTCTAGAACATGTAGAAGACCCTGTAGAAATGGTTTACTCGTTAATTCCTTATTTGAGTGACCAAGGTTACATGATTACTGGGAATTGTTTTAAACCAGTCATCAAATGTCATCTACCATGTACTTTTCATCTTCATTACTCCTTCGTCGAGATAGTCCAAACGTTGGGCTTTGATTTTGTTGAAAAAATACCCGGGACACATATCGAAATCTTCAAGAAAGTTCGTTCAGTTAATCTCTCTGCTGCTAGAGACAGAGAAGAAGTATCTAAAGCTATATATAGAAACATAATGAGTGACACATCAGCACTCATAAAAACGAACAATCGAATGCAACTTAACAGCTCATTATCTAATCTATATAATTTTTTAGACTCTATCATTGAGAAAAACGAGCCTTACATCATTTATGGCGCTGGTACTGGTGCAAGAGTTTTAGTTGAAGCATTAGGAGATCAAATCGTATTTCTCATTGATAAAAATGCTGAATCTTGGTTAAAGACCCGCTTTGGTAAACAAATTCTCTCCCCTGAGGTGCTGAAGGCGACTAAAGAGAAAATTCTGATTTCTGTACTAGGTCGAGAAAACTCTGTCATTGATTATTTAGTCAATACACTACAAATATCACCAGATCGTATTATCGAAATATGTGTATGAAAGTTCTGATAATTAACACTCATGATATAAAAGGTGGAGCCGCAAAAGCCGCATATCGGCTGCATCAAGCACTAAACGAATCTGGAGCATCTTCAAAAATGCTGGTCCGATCAAAGGATAGCATGGACCCGTCTGTAATTGCTCTCGACGATATTTATAAAGGGCGAGCAGCATTTTTTGACGCACTCCCTTCTTATAATTATCAGAAAGTAGAACATCAGCTATTTTCATCAGCAATGGTGACTAACCCCATATTACTTGATTTTATCAATGAATCAGATGCAGACATTGTACATATACATTGGATCGCTTTGGGCTTTCTTAGTCTGGAAGATGTGTTTCAAATCAATAAGGCTGTAGTATTTTCTTTGCATGATATGTGGCTGTTTACTGGTGGTTGTCATTATAGCCAAGATTGCCAACTCTATCAGAACTCTTGCCAACGCTGTCCATCTTTAAAGTCACTCGATGACAATGATTTAAGCAGCATCAATTTTGTCAGGAAATTACAGTTATTTAACTCTCGCCCGGATGTCACAATCATTGGATTAAGTCAGTGGATTGCCCAAGAGGCTACTAAAAGCGCTATTTTGCACAACAGTAACATCAAACAGTTACCAAACCCGGTCAATACAGACGTATTTCGGCCTGTAGACAAAATCCTTGCCAGACAAACATTGGGACTGTCGCTTGAAAAACCTATTATTTTGTTTGCTGCAGATGGCGGCACTCGAGACCCTCGTAAAGGTTATCATTATTTAAATGCTATTCTCTCTGGCACACTCGCCACTCGTCAACTTCATGTGGTAACTTTTGGCAATCGTAATACACAGAAAATAGAAAAAGGCCTGCATACGCTTGAACATCTTCCAACTATTGATGCTGAAGAGCAAATAGTTTTGTTGCTTAACGCAGCAGATGTTGTGGTACTACCTAGTATTCAAGAGAATCTATCAAATCTGGTATTGGAATCACTTAGCTGTGGTACTCCTGTAGTAGCTTTTGATATTGGCGGTAACAGTGACATGATAAGACATCTGGATAATGGGTATTTAGCTAGCTTTGCTGATAGTCAAGATTTAGCAGAAGGAATTCGTTGGGGCCTTTCACATAAATTTAATCCCGAAGCAATCCGACAACGGATACTAGAGAATTTTTCTTATGACGTAGTTGCTGCCAAATATATGACGCTTTACCGTTCTTTAAACTATGAGACCCAGCTATACACAGATACAACTTTCCCGAATTTACTTAAAGCCACCAATAATAGCCAGTTTGAGTGGACGACAGCTCAGTTAGAAAACTGGATTATTGATTTATGTCTACTTAAGCAGCCTTTTTTTATATATGGCTTTGGAATTCTAGGAAGGTACTTACAATTAAAGCTTGCTAAGTATTGTGTTGCTGTTATTGACCAGAATTTTACACGCTACAAAACACAGAATTCAACTATAGAATTCTACGGAATTGACTATTTAAATGAATTAAGTAACGCATTGATTTTAGTTTCGATTTACGATCCGGACTGTACTATTCGCTCTTCTATTGAGAATAGAGTCAAATCAAATTGTAAGGTATTGAGTCTCTTCGAATCGTTTACAGTACAGGAAAAATAAATGAAAGCATTTACCTTGGCAGGTTTATATTGGACTAATAAAGAAATGATTTTTGCACTTAATGAGTTTCCTGAAATTTCGCAAAGTCACGCCTGCCATGGCCAATGTGGTGAAAAGTGTTTAGCTGACAAATTCGCCTTCAATACGCCTCAGAGTGAACGGTTACGGATATTCTGCTGATCATAAGAAACCCTGCTTAGTGAATGATGCAAACAGGGTAAGGTGGATTAGCTAAATTGGGTATGCTGGGTTCCATGTTACGCTTACCTAAGATCTGTTATAGTCAAACAGTATGAGTGGTGTAACACGCTTAAAATCAGTCTTAAATTACTATTAGTTTCAAAAGCTGCTGAATCATTTATAAGCAATGGCATAAATTGAACCCTCGTCGCGTTCAATAGAGTCAATTTGCGCGTCAAAACCTCGCAACGAAACGTTTTGAAAACCACTCTTGGCTAAGGTATTTACTAAGTTTTCTTTATCAAACATATACATATGTTCTCCCCCCATGTATGCAACATAATTGACTTGATCAAGAAAAGAACCTGTATCAACAGCTGCAGGCTGATAAAATGTAGTAGGGTCACGGAAGTAAGTTTTGTTTAGGTAAGCTTCAATGTATTGCCTGATATCTGGCACACATACCGAGAAAATACCACCTTGTTTAAGGACTCTTCGGCATTCCTGGAGAAAATTTAACAAATCTTTATATTGCATATGCTCAAGCAAATGAGAAGAATAAATTGAATCAACAGAGTAATCAGGCAGAGGTATACCTCTTCTTAAATCATAGTTAATGTCCGCGCCATATAGATCAATAGTAGTCCAACCATTCATACCTAGCTTTGGTCCAGAGCCAAGTTCTAGCTTTATTTTCTTGCTAAGTTCTAATTCACGCCATTGACGCCTGGCGATCCGTCTTAATTTTGCAATTCGGATAAATCGTTTAATTTTTCGTAGCTGTTGACTTAAAAAATTCATCTGTATCTCCCGAACATCAATCCCAAGTAGAATCTCTTAATAAAGATTTACCATCAGTTGTATACATACCCTGTAAATAGCAGACTGAAGTAATATGGCGATGGTAGCTACGATCTCTAGCATAAGTGCGAGTGGTATATCTCTTTCCGTCCTGCTCTAACTGATGCTGTTCAAAATGAATAGATCTTAAATCATATTTCTTAAATAATTTAACTGCATCTTTGTAGATATAATCAAAGCGTTCAGTATTATCAAATACAATAATCTGGTCTCTGTTCACTATAGAGTCCAACACATGTAGAAAGCACTGAACTCGATCTCTGCCGTCAATAACTGTTATATCGAAACCTGAATCCTGATATAGTTGACAATAGGGCCGCTCTGACTTATGGAGCTTTAATTTTTCTTTGTACCCAAAAGCTTCTGCTGTAGTTAGTACTTTGTCAGCCCATTCGAAGTCATGCTCTATAGAAACAACTGAGCAACCTTTTGAGAGAAAATACAATGTAGAATTACCGCTACCAAACTCAAAAACACGAGTTTCTAACCCTCGCCTTGTTCTCTCATTAATGAAGTTATCAATAAAGTCTGTGGCACCGTCTGTAATCCAAGGTAATACTCTTAACATGTTGTCCGCCTATTCAGGTTTTCACTATTGTTAAACATGGGGGCGGCTCTGATACCACTGCCATGTCTGACTTAATCCGGCTTTCAGTTCGATGCTCGAAACAAAGCCTTTATTCTTTAATCGGGTCACATCTAGTCTTTTGACAGGAGTCCCCTCGGGCTGTGAGGCGTCATAATACAATTGGCCTGCATAACCACTTAGTTCCTGCAATAACTCTGCCAGCTCCCGAATAGAACAATCTCTACCAGTTCCTATATTGATATGAGAGTTCATCGGGTCTAGCCCCTGCCAATACTGAGCTTGTTCAATCTCCATCAGATGAAGGCAAGCTTGGGCTAAATCATCCACGTGCATAAATTCTCTTCTGACATTACCTGTTCCCCAGATACTGATTGAGGGAGCTTGCTCTTTGATAGCTTTCGAAAATTTACCAATCAAAGCCGGTATCACATGACTGTGCAGAGGATGAAAGTTGTCGTCCGGGCCATACAAATTGGTAGGCATCACTGAGCGGTAATCTCTGCCGTATTGTCTGTTGTAGCTTTCGCACAACTTAATACCGGCAATTTTTGCAATGGCATAAGGCTCATTTGTAGGCTCCAGAGGTCCTGTTAACAAAGCAGATTCAGGAATAGGCTGAGGAGATAATTTAGGATAAATACAGCTAGAGCCTAAAAATAATAATTTTTGGACATCAGCAAGGTGTGCAGCTTGAATAAGATTGCATTCAATCATTAAGTTCTGATAAATAAAATCGGCCGGATACTGATTATTTGCCCAAATACCGCCGACTTTAGCTGCGGCCAGATAAACTTCGTCAATTTGTTGGCGCCGGAAAAACTGTTGTACTGCAGATTGGTCCGTTAAATCAAGCTCGTCTCTGGTTGCTGTGACCAAATCAACCGCAGGCAAAGCCTGTAACAGTCGACACAAAGCGCGGCCAACCATGCCCATATGTCCAGCAACAAAGACACGACGTCTGCCCATGCTCATCCCTCGTTACTCATAGCGCAGTCAAAACCATTTTGCTTCAAAAAAGCCTGCCGCTTCGCCTCCTTCAGGTCATGATGAGCCATTTCTTTACATAAGGTTCTGGTATCTATTTGCGGTTTCCAACCTAATTTAGCATGGGCTTTACTGGCATCACCCAACAAGGTTTCCACTTCAGCAGGACGAAAGTATTTAGGGTCAATACGAATCAAAACATCACCAGGCTTCACCGCAGGCGCATCCTCTCCTGAAACTGAGTCGACAATAGCCACTTCATCAACACCTTCACCTTCAAATCGTAGCTGTATGCCAAGCTCTTCAGCAGTCCACTGAATAAATTGACGCACCGAATACTGCAAGCCGGTCGCTATAACGAAATCTTCAGGTTTTTCCTGCTGCAACATCAACCATTGCATGTACACATAATCTTTAGCATGACCCCAATCACGCAAGGCATCGATATTCCCCATATACAGGCATCTATCCAGTCCCTGCGCAATGTTAGCGAGCCCTCTGGTGATTTTACGGGTCACAAAAGTCTCACCACGGCGTGGGGATTCATGGTTAAACAGAATACCGTTACAGGTATACATACCATAGGCTTCCCGGTAGTTTATGGTGATCCAGTAGGCATATAATTTTGCAACAGCATAAGGTGAGCGAGGATAAAAAGGCGTGGTTTCCCGCTGCGGAGTTTCCTGCACCAAACCATACAATTCGGAGGTAGAGGCCTGATAAAAACGGGTTTTCTTCTCAAGACCAAGCAAGCGTATAGCCTCTAACAGCCTCAAAGTACCCATAGCATCCACATCTGCAGTATATTCCGGAGATTCGAAACTTACAGCGACATGACTTTGAGCACCTAAATTATACACTTCGTCAGGTTGAACCTGCTGAATAATACGGGTTAGATTCGAGGAGTCTGAAAGGTCGCCGTAGTGCAATATAAAATTACGGTGTTCAACATGAGGGGACTGATAAATATGATCTACCCTTTGCGTATTAAACAACGACGAACGTCTTTTGATGCCATGAACTTCATACCCCTTTTCTAGCAGCAGCTCTGCCAGATAAGAACCATCTTGTCCTGTAATCCCCGTAATTAAGGCTTTTTTCATAGTTGTTGACGCTCTCACTGTGAAATAGAAGATTGACGCACACAGAAATCACGCCAGCTTAATACATGGACGCCCGGGCAAGCTAACATGATACGCTGGGCAACATCGTTCTCATGACCTCCTTCAATACAATTGAGTACTGCATCCGGAGCAGCCTGCTCAAGGTCTTGCAAACTCATCACAGGAACATCAGCGTACTCAGGCAGATTATCAGCAGATGACACCACAAAACCTATCACCTGAATATTTTGTTGGCTGAAAAAATGATAAAAAACCTGAGACAGCTCTCTGGCACCAAAAATAGCAAGACGTTTTCCCTTCAAAGCAGAAAGGTCTATATGTCCTTGTAACATATTCAGCACTAATTGTTTTAACAACGATAGGTTCAGTATTTGCGAAGCTAGCATTTCCGGCAACTGAGAATGAGCTGTATTCAATCCGAGTAAATGATCTACCATCGTATCCTGTGCTAATACATGATTTATACTCGTATCATTAGAACTCACCCCTTGCAGACTGAAGCGCGCTACAGTTCGCTGGGCAAAGAGACCTTTGGTTTTCTGAATGACTTTCTTCATAAAATAAGTATCTGCAGCAATCGTCAGACATTCGTTAAAAGAGCCATACTTATCGAAGAGTTCACGGCGGCAAAAAAACGCCTGATGGCGAGGTTTGAAATTTATTGGATCATCTTTTTGGGTCGTAGTGAAGTAAGATTCGCCTGTATCTTCGTTTACACAAAAAATAGTTCCGCAATAATAATCTGTCTCTGGCGTGAATTCAGCGAGTACATCATTAATGACATTGCTGTCGTATAAAGAGTCATCGGAATTCAAAAAATAAATCAGATCACCGCTAGCTAACGCAACTCCACGATTGAAGGCGTGGTAAATACCCCTGTCTTTATCTGAGACTATTTTGCTGACATGTGGATACTGATTAACTAACGACAAGGTAGCATCGCTTGACCTGCCATCGACAATAATATGCTCAACATCAGATAAACTGGTTTGATTCGCTACACTTTCCAGACAAGCCTTAATCGTTGTTTCGCTGTTATATGTCGCAGTAATTATTGAGACTTTCATTAAGCTATCACCATAAAATCACGCCACTCGTTTAGGCCAAGCTCTGTCAGTTGCCTTACCATTTCTAATCTTACTGGCTGCGCTGCTATCAATATTTTTTGCTGCAAGCAATCAGACAATCCTTTTACAGGAATTTCGACACCGTCAATTACTACAGGAGCTTTGCTGTTTTGTTCAATAAAGTTCAAGACCTGAACACCATGCTTATTTAGAATTCGAAACATTAATCGTGCCAAACCGCCGCTGCCATAAATTGCTAGCCCAGGAGCATCACCTAACAGCTGTATGATTCTTTGCTCTTTCAATTCAAATAAATACGTAAACCAAGACAAAAGTCGCTCGGTGTTGGCGTGTGCAGTCACCGACTGTTTATTTACACGTACTTTAACCAGATATTTCGGGACACAACCTATACGATAACCAAGCTCATTCAACCGGTAAAATAAAGAATAATCCTCACATAAACGCTGATCAGGATAACCAACGGCTTTAATAGCATCAGTGCGCGCACAGTAACTGGTATGCTCAACACACAACCAACGTGGCAAATGCTCTCGGATCAGACTTACAGTATTAATTTGGTTAGCCGCGGAGTAGTCACGCTGCCGAGTATTTAAACGTTCAATTGTTTCTGGATCGTCAGACTCAGCAAAAGCCTCGATATAGCATTTAACAACAGCAACATCTGGGTTTTCCTGTAAGTAATTCAGCTGAATGGCAAAGCGGTCAAAATGGCTCAGGTCATCTGAATCAACTTTTATAACGTAGGGAGTGCGAACATTTAGCATTGCTTCCTTAAGCGAATAACCTACTCCTTTATTTTCCGAACGGCAAAACAACCGTATCCTTGAATCATTATATTTTTTGATGATATCAACGGTATTATCTGTTGACCCGTCGTCCACAATAACAAAATCAAAGTTACTAAAGGATTGCTTTAACACGCTATTAATAGTGTCCACGAGATACCGAGAACTGTTATAAGTTGTCATTAAAGCTGTGAGTTGCGGAACAGGCATGGCTATACCTTTACTTTTTTGACTAAAGCAATACCGAAATTGGCTGGCGTTGTTGCTATTTCAACACATTGGTATTGCCCAAGAGAATTAAGTATAAAATTATCAAGAACAAATCGGGGCCCCTCATGACCGCAATGCTTTGGAAAAATATCATGGAAAATAATATAACCGCCAACTGCTACACGTGGTGCGTACAATTCAAAATCAGCTCTGCATCCATCAATACTGTGGTCACCATCTATAAATAACAGATCTATTTCATCATGACCAAGCCATGAGTCAAAATTACTTGCTGCACTTTTAGAGTCAGACTCTATCAAATGAATAATATCTGAAAATCCCGCACTCTCAACAGCGTCAGCAATAACGGACTTAGGATCAACAATGCATGAATAATGAAATGGTGGCCAAGGAAACTTTGGTACATAGGTATCAATAGCGAACAACCGGCCTCTTAAATTAGAACATGCCATACCTGCTGCCAACCACAATGTTGATATGCCAATAAAACAACCAATCTCAACAACAGTTTTCGCAGAAAGATTTGCTAATATTGCTTTTAACAATTCTCCTTGTGTTGGAGATAAAGACGCAGGATTAGCAACTGGCATTTGATAAAGTTTTTTTAACGTTACCAACCAGCAAGTGTTTGATAAATCCATATAGTCGGGAAGCACATAACACTTATTTGAAGTAATGTTTCTTTTAAACCTATAGGTTTCAAGGAAAGCATCTATATCCTTCTGTGCTAGCCAATATTGCCCCTGATTATCCTTGATAGAAACATTAATTAATGCATTTACCTCAGCATCGCTCAAGTCTAAGTCACGAGTAAATCTAGAAAGCTTCACTTTTTTATTTTGCATATTGGCTGTCATTTTTTATATGTTGATTAAATAATTGCAAGGCATTCGATACAGCATCATCCATATTAAAGTACTTATACTCGGCCAGTCGGCCAAGCGGGATTAGCTGAGGGTATTGAGCGGCCAGCGCTTTGTATTGTCCAAACTTTTCCTGATTATCTGCAGTAAACACCGGGTAATAAGGGATGTTTTTTTGCGGATCGTTTTTATCGTAATCCTGAGGGTACTCAGTGACGATAGTAGTACTGTTGCACTGTTCTCCAAGAATATGCTTAAACTCGGTTATGCGAGTGAAAGTGTCTTCGTTTGGATAGTTAACTGTGGTCTCAGACTGAAAATATGGAAAATCCAATTGCTTAAACTCAAACTGTAAAGAGCGATAAGGCAGCTCACCAAATTGATAAGCGAACAACTGATCCAGCATACCCGTATAAATCAACTTACCTTTGAAAAGTTCTCCATCCAGCCAAATTTCTCCTTCCGCTAGTTTGAGCCTTTGCAGCGCATCTTGTTGTAAATGAACATCAACGCCTGCTTGTGATAGTAGTCTACCGATCAAAGCCGTATAACCATCAACAGGAATAGCTTGGTACTGGTCGTGAAAATACCTGTCGTCTCGACTGAGAACTACAGGCACCCTTGCAAGTACCTCTGGCGCAATATCTTCAGCCTTGATCTCCCATTGACGCATGGTGTAATTGACAAAAATATTCTGGTAAATCCAATCGGCCAGTTGACGCAATTCGGGTTCATCGGTCTGTTTTAATTGCAAAATAGGTACTTTGGCACCAGCACCATAACGTTGTATTAAAAGCTGTTCCAACTGCTGCGCATGTTCTGCTGGATACAATCGATACAGTGAATTTAAATTAAATGGCAGTGGTAACAGCATATCGCCAACCCTAGCCAACACCTTATGCTCGTAAGGCTTCCACTCGGTGAATTGTGACAAGTAGTTCCAGACTTCAGCCTTGTTTGTATGAAATAAATGCGGTCCATATTGATGAATGCGAATGCCATTGTTATCTGTCTTATCAAAGCAATTACCGGCCAGATGGTTACGCTGCTCTAAAACTAACACCTGCCAGCCTAACTGACTTGCAAGTCGCTCAGCCATCACAGCACCTGAAAAGCCAGCGCCGACTACAATAGCATCATAACTACTCACGATGACCATCCCAGTAGTTGTTTTACTTGTTCAAGCTGCTGACGCTGTTCATATACCAAGCCATGACGCTCGTCAAAAAACTGAAAGTTTTCCGCAGATAATTCAATCATTTGCAAAAATAACTCATGCTCACCTGCTCTCAAAAAGTACAACGCGGCAGAAAAGTAAACGTGATTAACGCCTAGTTGAATAACGTTCTCTGCCACTCCAAACTGCTTACCTAAGCGACAGGCCGAAGCCAATTCTTCCGTAACCTTTAATCGACGTTGATGATTCTGTTGTGTCTGAGCACCAAAACTATTGCTATGGATACGGTAACGCCCCAATACTGCGCCCAGTCTATCTATGGTCCCGCCCAATAAACCTATATTCATAATATGCCAAGGGAAATCACAAATAATCTTGCAGTCATGCTGTAAAGCCTGAGTTAAAGAGACATGACGGCGGAACATCACACTGCTCGCTTGCAAAAAAACGGTATAGCGGATCAAATGAGTAATATCAGCTTGCTGCGGAATATAGTGATAGTTGTAGTAATCTTTCGAATACCATTTCAAATGTTGGCCTGTAGCGCTATCAAACATGTCCGACTCGTGATAAACCATGCTGCAACCTGGGTGTTGTTCCAGATAATCGACCTGCTGCTGTAACTTTCCTGGTAAGGCGATATCATCGCCATCCACATACGCAATATAATGCCCTTTAGCTGTTTCTAGCAGTCGGCGCATAGTGCCTATTAATCCTAGATTTACCTCATTGCGCAGCAAAATCAGGTTACTGAAGGCTGATTGTAGATAATTGATTATGTCGTAGGTATTATCTGGCGAAGCATCGTCACAAACCACGACTTCAAAATCAAAATTTGCCTTTTGAGCAAGAAGGCTCAATAAACATTCATGGATGTAAGGTGCCAGTTTGTATGCAGGTACTATAACGCTAAGCTTCATTTAGCAGCCTCTCTGGATTGTATAATAAAAAATGGCTGATTATAAAATCTATGACACGCCTGCAAACATTGATGCGACTTCAGTATTATCGCAAGCTAGAGGCCTATCGGCGTAGTCTTTTGCAGCTTCATTTAAATAATCTCTCCATATTGCAAGCACCTTATTAAAAGTCTCAGTAAACCTCTGGCTTGATTCTAGATCGTCATTTATATTGGCGGCTATTTTCGTCAATACACCGGAGATATAGTTAGCACTACCATGAAACAAGAAAAAAGTTATATCATCACTAGCTGCACCTTTCTTTCTAAGTAACTTCCACTGTTCTGATAACAATAGCTTAGCTTCCTGCTGATTGTTAATATCCTTCTTTAACAAAGATAACCACTCTGACATGGTTTGTTTAAAAACATCAACATTAAAGCTGTTTATGATTTGTTCAGCAGCAAAATCAGGTATAGAATAAAAAGATGATGATATTAAATCATTAATCAATAAAGGGACATTAGACACTTGATGAGTTAGCAGTATATTCTCAGCCTTAAGTGGCGATGTATGTTTTATTTTAACGCCATTACTACAATTAAATACATAAACTTTCTTACCAGCCTTCTCAATGGCCTGCTCAAGCAGCTTTCTAGACACATCGAATTCAGGTTTAGTGTAAACAAAGGGTTCAAAATTACCTTGCGAAGGAATACCACCGCCATGATGGGCTTGATAGTCATATATCTCTTCACCGTTATCTTTATAATAAGCAGAGTGTTTAGAATGATGCTGCTTAATATCTTTAAAGCCAAGATCAACACCAAGCAAGTAAAATAACTCAAACCCCCACTTTAGAAAATAATTCAACACCAGATTAGTTACGGTCGGGTATGCATAAGATAACGAGGCGCTTTGTAAGCCTATCTTTTTAAGTCCATTATTAAATACATAGGTCGAACCTTCGCCGTCTTTAAAACAAAGCAATGTTTCTTTAAATAGTGCAGATGTATCAGGATGTATACCATTGACGCTAAGCAATCGAATCTGTCGGAGATAGTCCTTATCATCAATTAAGTTAATCCAGTCAAAGGTTGCTCTATTTTGTTCAATCTCAGCATGAAAATCAGGTCTAATGCCATTTTTGTATAAAGATCGTAACGCCGTTCCAGAACTAACAAGAACTATCCGCTCTCTATATTCCTTAATATACTCTAGATCCGCATCCAAACTAGGTCCATTTCCTACTACAAAAACAGGTAAAGATAGTGCGGGATTATTTCTGTACTCTTCATTTTTATCTTTTAAATATCTATTATTAGATTTTAGTCCATGATACGTGTGTGCAATTCCATATCGGGCATGGTCGTAGTATTCACCAAGAGCGAGAACAACCTTTAGTTCAGAGCGCAGATTACCAATAGCTTTTTGCATACCTGTATTGTAATAGGTACTAAGCATATAAGTATTTGCTATCGAGTAGGCTCCTACTTGATAAAACTGCGACATGAGATCGTAGAAATAGTGACTGCCATCACCACCAAGATTAAGATATATTCTGTATTCGTTTTCATCTGCTTTACGAAATATACCTTCCCAATCGGTAACATATAGACTAGCAGCGAAAAAGTCTAAGTTAGGCTCACATATAAATAAATTTTTGATCTGATACGACTCAGTTAATTCTTGGATATGCAAACCTAATGCGACTCCAAAGATTATGAGATTATCAACATCTATGGGCAATATCCCTTGCTTATTTAAGGCTTCACCAATGAGCGGCTGTAGCTTAGCTATAGTTTTATAATGCAAATAGTTATAAAGCTTACCGCCAGGAGCATGATTTACTATAATATCATCCTTGAAAGGATGATTCGTAAAGTGTTTAACAAGATAAGAATACTCTTGAATTGATTCATAATGAAATAAAGCGTTGCGTTTTCCATGATACAAGTTAGGCTCGCCATTGTTGTCTTGTACTAATGACCAAGATGACGCTTTATAATTGAGCATTGTTCGGTAAACTTCTGGATAAAAACGTTCAAGTGCAGCAATATTTTTTTCATACAGCTCTTTGCTCGAACTATTTTCATAAAAAATTGGACTATATGCTCCTATTGTATTGTTTGAACGCTCAGATACATAGTCATTATAATTAGTGTAGGCATCAAATAGATATGACTTCTGTAGAAGTTTTGATTTATCGCCTGAAGAGGCAAACAAATAACGGATGACATCATCCATAACAGGATGAAACTGATGCCTGTAGACAAAAATCTGGTCTATATCAGAGTCGAAAGCTAATAATTCTTCCAACTCAGCAGGCAACGAGCTTGCATCTGAGCCTATTTGTAAGAAAACTCTAGTACCAGAGTTTTGGGCCCGTTCGAGTAATTGCAACCAATCATTCGATTGGACAGAGCAGAGTAAAATATCTGCACTAGGCTCATAGACAATAAGATATTTAATTTTGCAATTGAGTAAAAGCTCATTAAGATGGTAACCCAAACCTAAACCGAATACAATCAACGCATCTATATTGTGAGGCAAACACTGACTATTCCATAACTTGAAATCAGAGCCAGATTTAATGTTGAAGTAAGGTGCATGAGTATAAAATTGTTCAACTTCCTGTAGAACTTCTTGCTTAACATTACTTCCATAAAATACACGACCTGTAGCAAAGTCAACTATATTCAGTTCAGAATCTTTGGTACAAAATAATGAGTATTGCTGTATTTTATGCTGATTGATAACATCAACCATACTAGGTATATATGCTTTAAACGCGTCAACATTTTGACGAATATTTCTAGCAATAATAGCGGACATTTTCTGTTCCAGCTCACTTTGCTTTTCGGCATTGTCGAGGATCTGATAATTTATATATTTCAACATAAAGGCTTTGAACCCGCTTAGTTATTGTCGCCATAACGCTGATTAGCAACTTTTCCCTTTCGTAATTGCAATATTGCAGTGGCAACTCGATTTCGTTCAAAGTTGATTTTCTCAGTAACAAGGCTAACCCATAGCAAGTTATCTGCCAATATAATTTCTAATTCAGGTGTTTGTGCTAGTTGAATACAGAGCTCAGCAAGGAGGGAATGAAACTCCTGCCAATAAACCGAAAATTCTTCAACTGAGTAATTTTCGGTTATAAGAACGGCAGATATTTGCTCACGTTTACTATCTATATGAGCTATAAGGTCACACATTAAGCAGATGCCCGAGGTACTTGCTCTTGTCGTTCAGCCAACAGCTGAAAACCTTTCTGTCTTTCTTCCATTGGGATCGAGTCCCAGCCAGACTTAATTTTTAGCATGATCTCTATAACGTCATCCACTTTAGCGGGATTACTCTCTCTGCTAGCTACAATCAAATGATTCACCATAAAATCATATAAAGCCCAGAGATTTTCTGAGACCTCCCCGCCTACATCCATATCCAGTGAATGTTGTAATGCAGAGATAATACTCATCGCCTTTGAGACTGTTTTGGATTTTTCTGCGAAATCTTTACGCTCCATCGCTCCTTTGGCTTTAGCCATATTTTCAAGTGAGCCCTGCATCAATAGCTGAATAATGCGGTGTGGATCTGCGACGGCTAAATCGTCTTTAATTCCAACAGATTTGTAAGCTTTAATACCATAACTCATAGAAAGTTCCTGTTAATTATATTTAGGTAACGATGCAAGTTGCGACACCAACATGCTTGAAGTGCTTTGTAACTGACCTAATGTCGAATCAAGAGCACCATAGCGTTGTCGTAACGTTTCTTCGTAGCTTTCTATATATCGGTCAAAAGCATCACGATCTTTAGTATTTTTCTTTAATTGTGCTTTAAGTGAATCTTCTTTGTTCACTAATAGACCATCACGGGAGGTAAATTGAGAAATCAGGTCGTCGAGTGATTCACTGATACCATTGGTGCCACCAAACAAATCTGCAATTCGGTCGTAGTTGTTCTCAAGTGCGTTGTTAAAACGCGTACGGCCAGAGTCTCCACCATATAAAGTAGATGTGGAAATCTCCATCTTGCCCTGATCATTCAGGGTTATTCCCAAAGCATACAAGTTATTGAGTTCTGCACCGCCAGATGAAAAAACACCGCCTAAACTCTTTGTAACTTGGTTCATAATACTACGAACCATAGGGTCACCGCTTAAAGCTCCTCCCTCAGAGAGAACAGTTTTACCATCGTCCCCCAGGGTACGATTCTTGGTTAAACTATCGACTTCAGTGATCAACGCGTTATAAGCCGAGATAAAAGCCTGAATTTTCTCTTCAGCAGCTTTTTTGTCAGTCGCTATAGTCAAAGTGGCATTGTTGTCTGTGGGTGTCACTGCTAACACTTTTAATTCAGTATCCTGAATAGCGTTAGTAAAAGTATTAGTTTTACTTTTTACACTGATACCATCAATTTCAACTTCAGCGTCACCTGCACCAATAGCAACCTCTAGCCCACCGGAACCATCTAACGTACTGCCATTAGCTAGCGTAGATAATGCATCCAGTTCAGCATTATTATTGCTGATCTTCAGATCATTACCTTGACCGGTGACAGAAGAGTTCAACACTAACTTCGTACCCGTTCCATCACCTGCATTGATAATATTTGCGGTTACGCCAAAATTTTCTGCTGCATTGTTTACTGCTTTGCGAAAGTCATCGAGAGTCATATTGGCTTTAACATCGACGTCAAAGCTTTTACCACCAGCTTCGAAAGTTAACTTACCTGCAGTAGTACTAATTACCGCATTGGCACTGCTGTAAGCGTTATCAGGACTTTCGATTCTGCTCCCTGTGGCTATAGACTTTACTTTAATATCAAAATTACCAGCAGCAGCAGTACCGCTGGATTTCGCTTCCAGATAGGTCTTAGTGTCAGTGGGTTGTTTTATTGTTGTGATTCTGGATCTGAGCTTATCTTCGCCCAATGCAACTGAAGCATCTTTGAGCTTAGTCAAGGCTGACTTTAATTTACCGAAACCAGAAAGAGTTGAATCAAGCTCCTTTTTCGTCGTGTCCAGACGGCTTACTTTGCTATCCCGCTCCACTTTAACTAACTGTGTTACAAGACTTTCTAGGTCAAGCCCTGATGCAGCTCCTAACGACCGGATTGCCATGATTCATCCTCTCTTATATCGTTTTATCGAACATCAAACCTGTCGCAGAACCAAGATCTTCCTGTAATCTTTTGATTGCCTTTGCCATCGTCAGTACTTCTTCAGATGGGATCTGACGAATAACCTCTTTGGTTTCAAAATCAATGACTTTAACTACAGGTTTACCTGATTCTTCATCGACAGAAAAATTTAAAGTACGCCCCTGAGAATTCACAAACTGATTGATATTCTCAACGGCTTCCCCTAATTCATCCAGAGTAACATTCTGCTGTACCTGCTCTTGAGGCTCTGCTTTTGTTGTACCCTGAATTTGAATTGCCTCAGAACTATTTTTAACTTTGTTCAGCTCGGCTGCACCATTAGCCAATGCGGCAGTCGCCGTAGGCTGATAACCAAAATTACCTGTGATTACTGAACTCATATACATCTACCTCTTAATCGGCAAAATTGGCGAAGACTTTAATAAGCCCTCGCCTTTTTCACTGTTAGCCCAATAAGGATAGTGCAGTTTGAGGTCTGGTGTTAGCCTGAGACAGGATAGTCGTACTTGCCTGCTGCAATATCTGTGCCCGTGTCAACTCAGCTGTTTCTTTCGCAAAGTCTGTATCACGAATACGGCTACGTGCAGCTGATACGTTCTCAACAATATTACTTAAGTTACGAATAGTTGATTGGAAACGGTTTTGGATAGCACCTAAATCAGCACGAGCAGAGTCAATAGTTTTAATAGCGCTATCAATTTGAGTTAGCGCACGAGATGCGTTAGCAACGGTTTTAATACTTAATGTATCGATCCCTAAACCTTTTGTACCAAAACCATCAGCTCTGGACATTTTTACTAAAATGTTTTGCCCCGCATTCGCGCCAACTAAGAAATTCGCCGAAAAAGATCCCTTTAACAAATCTACGCCACCAAATTGAGTGGTATCTTTGATACGGTCAATCTCAGTTTGCAGTGCCGACACTTCTTTCTGAAGAGCAGTACGGTCACCTGAACTGTTGATACCGTTCTGTGATTGAACCGCTAAGGTACGGATACGTTGCAAAGAGTTAGTAATTTCTTCCATTGCACCTTCAGCGGTCTGAGCTAAAGAAATACCATCGTTGGCATTACTAATAGCCTGATTCAGACCATTGATCTGAGAGGATAAGCGGTTACTGATTTGTAAACCTGCAGCATCGTCTGCCGCACTGTTGATACGAAAACCTGAAGATAAACGTTTGAACGAAGTATCCAAGGAACTACCAGAGGATAATAACTGACGTTGCGCATTTAACGCGGATACGTTGGTGTTTACTGCTAAAGCCATAAGTCACTCCTTAAGTTGTCACGGGTCTGCAAACCCTGAAACAACTTTATTGTTAAGCGGAACCCCGCAAATTTCGCCAAACTGCAATTTGGCTTAGCTAGCTATCGGCTACCAACTTCAGAACTTTAATAAAAAAGGCACTTTTTTTCCATCAAGCGGCAATTATTTTCACTTTTCCTTATTTTTCATACGGTTAAAATTAAAATTATTTTCAAAATAAATAAAAATTATCTCTACTTGAACGAAATAGACCCCATTAAAGAAGCGGATCCTGTAGGGATCCGCTTTTTTAATGGGGTCTTATTAACGGCTGGTATTTAGCCTAACAGTGACAAGGCTGCCTGCGGGCGCTGATTTGCCTGTGACAGAATCGTCGTGCTCGCCTGCTGCAGGATCTGCGAACGAGTCAATTCAGCTGTTTCCTTAGCAAAGTCAGTATCTCTGATCCTGCTGCGGGCGGAAGACACGTTTTCAACTATATTACTCAAGTTACGAATAGTTGACTGAAAACGGTTTTGTATTGCACCTAGATCAGCTCGAGTTGAATCGATAGATTTAATAGCGCTATCAATTTGAGTTATAGCACGAGATGCGTCAGCAACAGTTTTAATACTTAAGGTGTCAATACCTAGGCCTTTAGTACCAAATCCATCTGCTCGCGACATTTTTACTAAAATGTTTTGACCAGCATTCGCGCCAACTAAGAAATTCGCTGAAAACGAACCTTTTAATAAATCAATGCCACCAAATTGAGTAGTATCTTTTATACGGTCTATTTCGGTTTGAAGCGCTGATACTTCCTTTTGAAGTGCAGTCCTGTCTCCCGAACTATTGATACCATTTTGCGACTGAATAGCTAGGGTTCGAATCCGTTGTAATGAATTCGTGATCTCTTCCATTGCGCCTTCAGCCGTTTGAGCTAAAGAAATACCATCATTAGCATTACTAATAGCCTGGTTCAAACCGTTAATTTGTGACGATAAACGGTTGCTGATTTGCAAACCTGCCGCATCGTCAGCTGCGCTGTTGATACGAAAACCTGATGATAAACGTTTAAAAGCTGTATCAAGTGAACCGCCAGAATTAATTAACTGACGTTGTGCATTGATCGCCGATACGTTGGTATTTACAAATAATGACATAGAGTCATCCTCCGGTTAGTTTATATTTAGCCACTAAGCTTTTCCCTTTTTCCTTTAGCGACTGGTGAGTATCATCGCCCTCCCCAGTAAGCGCCATAAAACTTGTCATCACTGGCTGACCTTATTTCAATCAATCAGATAAAATTCATTTCAATAAAAAGTAGTTACTCGTAATTAACCACCTAGCAATGAAAGAGCTGCCTGTGGCCGCTGATTCGCCTGCGACAAAATAGTGGTTCCAGCCTGTTGTAAAATCTGGGCACGAGTTAGCTCTGCAGTTTCTTTTGCAAAGTCTGTATCTCTGATTCGGCTGCGTGCTGAAGAAATATTTTCCACAATATTAGATAGATTTCGGATCGTTGATTGAAATCTATTTTGTATCGCACCTAAATCTGCTCGCGTACTATCTATTGCTTTAATAGCGCTGTCTAAAAGAGTAATCGCTCGAGACGCACCAGCAACAGTTTTAATAGTTAATGTATCGATACCAAGGCCTTTTGTACCAAAACCATCAGTTCTGGACATCTTTACTAAAATATTCTGACCTGCATTTGCACCTACCAAAAAGTTTGCAGAAAATGCTCCCTTTAATAAGTCAACACCACCAAACTGAGTTGTGTCTTTAATTCGGTCGATTTCAGTTTGTAGCGCTGAAACTTCTTTTTGTAGCGCAGTTCTATCACCTGAACTATTGATACCATTTTGTGATTGAATAGCTAAAGTTCGAATACGTTGCAGTGAATTTGTAATCTCCTCCATCGCACCTTCAGCGGTTTGAGCTAAAGATATACCGTCATTAGCATTACTGATGCCTTGGTTCAAACCATTAATCTGTGACGTTAAACGGTTACTGATCTGTAAGCCTGCAGCATCATCCGCTGCGCTATTGATACGAAAACCTGAAGATAAACGTTGAAACGCGGTATCTAACGATTTACCTGAATTTATTAGCTGCCGCTGAGCATTTAGTGCTGAAATATTACTATTAACAAATAAGGCCATTTCATTTCCTCCTGAACATTATAATATATGCAGAGTATTTACTTTTTAATCCCTGCTTAATTAATGTATCGACTCAAGAAAGAAACTCTTTAGAAAAATATTCAAATAAAATATGAAAAAGCTATTAAAAAAATAAAAAAGGCTACACAATTTTATGTAGCCAAAGAGCATAAAGCTCAGGAGTCGTCTAAATTTTTGATAGCAGTACTAACTAAGAATTAACTGCCTAACAGTGACAGCGCTGCCTGTGGCCGCTGATTCGCCTGCGACAAAATAGTGGTTCCAGCCTGTTGTAAAATCTGGGCACGAGTTAGCTCTGCAGTTTCTTTTGCAAAGTCTGTATCTCTGATTCGGCTGCGTGCTGAAGAAATATTTTCCACAATATTAGATAGATTTCGGATCGTTGATTGAAATCTATTTTGTATCGCACCTAAATCTGCTCGCGTACTATCTATTGCTTTAATAGCGCTGTCTAAAAGAGTAATCGCTCGAGACGCACCAGCAACAGTTTTAATAGTTAATGTATCGATACCAAGGCCTTTTGTACCAAAACCATCAGTTCTGGACATCTTTACTAAAATATTCTGACCTGCATTTGCACCTACCAAAAAGTTTGCAGAAAATGCTCCCTTTAATAAGTCAACACCACCAAACTGAGTTGTGTCTTTAATTCGGTCGATTTCAGTTTGTAGCGCTGAAACTTCTTTTTGTAGCGCAGTTCTATCACCTGAACTATTGATACCATTTTGTGACTGAATAGCTAACGTTCGAATTCGTTGCAGTGAATTTGTAATCTCTTCCATCGCACCTTCAGCGGTTTGAGCTAACGAAATACCATCGTTCGCATTACTTATGCCTTGGTTCAAACCATTGATCTGTGATGTTAAGCGGTTACTGATCTGCAAGCCTGCAGCATCATCTGCAGCACTGTTGATACGAAAACCTGAAGATAAACGTTGAAACGCAGTATCTAGAGATTTACCTGAATTGATTAGTTGCCTTTGAGCATTTAATGCTGAAATATTACTGTTTACAAATAAAGCCATTTTCATTTCTCCTGAGCATTATAATATATGCAGAGTATTTATTTTTTAATCCCTGCTTAATTACTATATCGACACCAAGAGATTTTTCTTTAGAATTTCATTCTAAAATCATAAAAAAAAGTACGAAATAATTAATAATTAATAATTTAGATGCAATTGCGGCTAACCATAGTATCGGCATCTGACTTCAAAACTTTAATTCAAATTTGCCTTTTATAGCGATATGGTTAAAGCACTAAAAATGTAGACTTGGAAAGCTCAAAGCGATGTAGAGGTCAGCAGCAGAGCCTTCACCGTAGACTCTGCTGCTGTATTACTGAAGTTGGTAAATGTAGCTGTCGTAATCCAACATGAGTTGTTTAACAATGGCAGAGGAATCAGTTGCTTTTACAGCAGCTTCTAGGCAAGTCTGGATATAAGCAGTTTCAAATTCTGCATCTGTCATGTAGCGCTGAATAAAATCCAGCCGATCTTGATCAGATGAAAACACAAAGTCATCGCCTATATACTGGTATACATCACCGTAAGCTTCTGTGAGTACCGGGATCCCTAGGCTTAAAGCTTCAATGGCTGAAGTACCTCCCCCCTGACGTTTTGGGTTAAGCATAAAATGACAACGAGCGATAAGATCAATTGCATTGCTGACTTTACCACTGAAATAGCTACAAGCCTTCAGTTCCTCAGACAGCTGCTCAATAGTGTCAGGTCCGATAAACACAAAAGCAGAGTTTGGAAAAGTCGATTTAATAGCAGTTAAGGTTTGGATAAAATCATCTCGGATTTCAAATTCAAGCCGGTAACCGACGATAGCAAAATTGATAACAGAGTCTGTTACCTTGCTGGTTTTTTTGCAGCTAAACTTGCGTAATCTGAATGGCAATCGACTGGTTAATACCGTATGAGCTAGGTTTAACTGTTCAATACGCTCAAGATCTCGTTGCTTCAATTCTCTGTGGAGTACCGGCACAGCGTAAATAGGTGTAATCAAAGAAGTCACACAAGGCACGTTAAGGACAGGACGGCTTTGGGCAATAAACTCCAACACTGGATTTACGCCCCCTACACCAAGAATGTAACGCGGATTAAGTTGATTGATGACATTGATCAAATCAACTAGATGCTCTTCGAAATCCATAGGCGTTACTTGTATAAAATCAAAAAGCTCGTCCCAGCATTTCACTACATTGCCGCCAGCATGAGGATGTGTTTTTCCACAATCGAGGTCAAACAGCGTATCAGCTACAAAGTACTCATCCAATACGCTACCGAAAAATATCGGCTGTGGTACCGGACAAAGATAATGAGATGGCTTAGGCACTGAAGTACAACAGATCACCACAGGATGTTTACCCAATGCTTTAAGTGCGCTGGCGTAATTAAGAGTAGTTAAGGTAGGGCCATGTTGAGTTGTCAAAAACTGATTGGTGATAATAACAACGATATCCTCGTTTCCATTGCCTATCAGCGGATTTACATGGGTCAAACTAGCACTTTGTAAACAAAATTTCTCAATCATCATCCGATAAAGATGAGCGGAATCCATAGAGACTCGCTGCCCCACAAAGCTGGCACGCATTAACTGGCAGTACAACATGTTCTGCTGTAGAAATGGTAAAGCATTAAATAAAGTCGTAAGTTTTGTTAAATCAATATGCTCACTGCCAAGCAAAAGCAAATGTAATTTTCGCCATAAGATCAATGCTGTTGAAACAGCTGAAAATTCTATGAGGCATTCTATCTTCTGTTGTGAAGATAACTTAGAAAAATGACGAGTTTCCCATTGATAAAATTCATCTATAGGCCAGTTATTTTCTTGCAGATACAACTGATCAAAGCGCGAGAGTTCTTGCTGGAGCATGAAAGAGTACCTTACTAAATAAAGAAAAATTTAGATATTAATTGATGTAGTCAAACAAACTGATGCCCGTGACTCTGCTAAACGTAGCTTGAACCGCCTGCAATGCAGTTTCCTGTTTCACCAGCTCAGTAATACCTGTGCTGTAATCTAGTTCCACCACATCAGCTTTATGAGATTTAGTGGCAATAAGTACGTCTTCATTACTGCCAAAAATGCTTTCTATCACATTCAGGCGGCCACCAATGGAAGACATAGCTGAATCAACTTTTGATGAAGCATTATCAATTTCTACAGTTGCATCCAGAATACGTTCGTTTAACAGATTGCCACTGTCCCCGGCGTTAATCCCATTTATTAAGTCAGTTAAAGAATTGAGAATATTGGTTTTTTCCGGTGGTTGAAGACTAAAATCCACTGTACCTCCAGGCGCCGCACCTGTCACATCGATGCTCAAACCATTGTAATTAATAGGTTCTCCCGCAGTGTAAGTACCGGTTACAGGAGGGACCTGCGATGCTCCATTACGCTGAACTTCATAGTTAGAAGGCGCAGAAAAGACTACAGTGTAATCATTATTCCCTGCCGTTAAACCGTCATAATTTTGCTTATAAAAATTATCGAATACACTTTGATTCGCCACAGATACTGAGGCTGAAGTCACTGGCGCCCCCACTGTTGGAGTCGTTGTCTGGAATCTCTTATCGACACTATCAAAAATACTACGACCACTGTCATTGGCGGCTATGGATATAGACAAGGACAACTGAATAGATTTCTGACCTTCATCACCATTAAATTCGTATTTACCAGTGGTTGCATTAAGGCTATAAGGCTGAGTCTGGTCCTGAAAGCCAGAGAATAAAAAGCCACCCAACTCGTCGCGTCGATTCATCAGATCAAATAACTCGTCTCGGATGTTACCTAACTGTGCGCCTATAGCTTTACGATCATCTTCATCATAAGTACCATTGCCCAAAGACAAAGTAAGAACACGAGCTCTGTCCATAGCTCCGCGAATACTCTTATGGACCGTTTCCTGCAGTTCAAGACTATTACGAGCCGCAGCGTTATTATTCTGATATTGAGTCGTCTGCTGAATATTCGCTTCCAGACCAACAGCTCGGGCGGCACCAGATGGATCATCCGCTGCAGTTAAAATCTTAGTCTGCTTATTTATCATTAAACTTGCAGTCTGTAATTTATCCTGGGTACTGATAATAGAATCCAGGCTCTGGGCATATTTCATATTAAAAGTGGTACGCATTATTACCTCGCCGCCTGCAACAGCGTGTCAAAAATGGTTTGTGACGTTGACAATATCTTGGCTGCTGCTGCATAGGTCTGCTGAAACCTGACCAGATCTGCAGCCTCTTCATCCAGACTGACGCCAGATAGAGATTCATGCCATGCCGTAGTTTGCTCTAACAAGGACTTAGAGGATGCTGCAGCAACACGAGCCTGACTGGTTTGAGTACCCACAGTCCCTATCAATTCAGAATAGGCCTGATTAAAGGTCTGGTATTTATCTGCATTGATTGTGGTTGCGGCATTAATACGCACCATATCTGCATTTTGTAAATTGCCCAGTAACAGACCATTTCTATTGTCCTCAAAACCACCAGTGTTGTAGCTGATACTGAATGTATCGCCCACTTGCGGCACACCTTTAACAGAAAAATCAAAACCAGCGTTAGTAAAGTTGACTGAAGCGCCTAACAGGTTCTGATAATCAGTGCCTGCAAATGTGACAGTTTCACTGATAGCAGGTGTACCAGAATCCTCTATCTGAAACTGATTATTCCCTAAGTACGTAATAGAAATAGGACCATCTGTGAAGTTTGCGGGCTGCGATAATCTGTTACCGGCCTGACCCACACTGCTGATCGTCAGCTTATCAATTTCTGCATTACCCAAATTAGTCAGCGTTTTTTCACCTTTAAGTGGCGAAGCCAGCGCTATAGCCTCAGGCCTGTTGGTTGCCAGACTGATATTTTGAGCTGCAATACCCAAAGGTTTTAAGTCAAATTTATCCCCTGCCGCAAAAGCCGGTGCACCGTTAGCCAGTGTAATACTTAAGCCGAAAAAATCATTGGTATCATCAGAAGTCACAGTTGTAGGAAAAGTCACACCAGTGCGGCTGATCGCGGTGCCGGGTATCACATTACCGGACGCATCTAAAGCCTCGACCGTAAACGCATCGGCGGCAGTAAAAGTGATACGCACATCATTGGCCGGAACATTTTTGCCTTGTCCAGGCGCTACGGAGGCAGTAATTGTCCCAGTACCAGTGTTGCTTGTAAAAGGCAAAGCAGTAAAAGTTGGCAGCGTAAATAAATCGCCACCTAAGTTACCATCAGCATTCATCCCCAAGCGGTTTTGAGTATTCATCGCGTCGGTAAAAGCTAAAGCCAGTTGTCCCAACTCTCTTTGCGCAGGGTCCAGCACTTTAGTACGAAACTCAAGCGAGGCGCCTATTTTGCCACCCAAATCAGTTTCAGCAACGTTAATCACCACATTCTGATTGGTACCAGCCTTGAGCTGTAAAGTCTTACGATTTGGGTCTGGCTCACCTGCAACGGTAAATAAATTAAACTTACCATTTTCAAGTACTAAAGATTGGCCACTGCCCAGGAACACTTGTTTATCGCCATTTTCTGCGTCAAGCACATTAATGTCCACCAGAGCGGACAATTCTTTAATAGCCTGGTCTCTCTTGTCTAGCAGATCCAACGGTGGCGGCTTAGCTGGATTGGTTCCATAAGCCAGAATCTCCTGATTCAGACGAGCTATCACACCGATTTGCTCGTTTGCATCTGCTGCATCGGTTTCCAGTTGTTGACTTAAATATTTATTCTGCGCTGTCATTTGAGTAGATAGCGTATTGAATTTGTTTAATAAAGTTTGAGCTCCGCCCATCACTAATTGGCGTGAAGAGGAGTTAGTTGGGTCATTGATAGCGGTTTGTAGTTGGCTGAAAAAGGACGACATACCAGTGGATATACTATTCGATTGATCTGACATCAAGGTATCAACCCTGCTTGCTTCAGATAAATATTGATTGGCATAACTGACGGATGAGGTATCACGCCACATTTGTTTCAGCGCAAAATCGTTCACCAGACGTTCGGTTGTGCCACGTCCAACGCCTAAGCCCAGTATATTCGATTCAAATTCAGTACGCTGCCTGGAGTAGCCTGGGGTATTCAGGTTAGCGATGTTATTACTTGTGGTCGAAAGCAACGCTGTACTTGCCAGTATGGCAGAAGTTCCAATCCGCAGTAAATTATCCGACATCTCCATCTCCAGTAATGCTTAGCGCATCTTAGCTTTGCGAGTCGGTAGCCCCGACTCTATCTTTAATATGTATTCGCTACTCTTTATTATTTATTAACAAGCAGGTTTCGTGCCTGTTTGAACGTTTCACTGTTAAATACAGCCAAAATTTTCTGAGCGTAGTTTGGGTCTGTGGCATAACCTGCAGCCTGTAATTGCTGGAAATAGGCTTTAGGGTTATCCGCCATCGCCACAGCCTGCTGATAACGCGGGTTCGACTTAATAAAATCGACATAGTCACCCAAACTTTGCTCTGGAGACTCATAAGCACGGAATTTAGCTTTTTCTTTTTGCGCAACGCCCTGACGATACTCCAGAGTATCAACCACAGCCACATCCCCCTGCCAGCTGTTGTGCGCTTTAATGCCAAAAAAGTTAAAGCTGTTGCTGCCGTCTGCGGTTTTAAAAGTACGTTGTCCCCAGCCTGTCTCAAGCGCTGCCTGAGCTAAGAGTGCTAAGGGTTCTAACCCCAATTTCTGTGCTGCTTGTTTGGCGGCTGGCATTAGTTTTTGAATAAACTCACCCGGACTTTCAAAGCTCCAGTCTTCATTATCTGGATCCGGTTCAGAAGCCAAAGTTTCAGTAATCACTTGTGGTGCTGTTGTGACTACAGGTTGCACAACTTCAGCTGTATTTTTAGCTGGATCTATAGCAGGAACAGAGGTGTCTGCACTGGCTGTTTTATCTGGTACAGGCGCGGCTTCTGTTGGTAATTTCAACATAGATGCTGGCGTGGTTTTGCCTTTGGTAGGTCTTAGTTGTTGCACCAGCAAATCAGCCAAACCTAAACTGCCTTTTTCTGACAGTTCAGTCGATAGCTGTTTGTCGTACATATCCTGATAAAACTTAGTCGCATTACTGTTGAGAACGCCGTCATCTTCGAATACTTCGTTGGCTTTACGCATACTGCTGAGCAACATGCCCATAAAAATTGATTCGAATTGTTTAGCTGCTTGTTTTAGCGCAGCATCATCATCACCGCCTGAGCTATGTTTTAGCTGCGCCAGTCCGGTTAAGTCATGATAATTGACCTTGTTCTCAACTTGACTCATTTAGATCACCACAAGCTCGCCATGAATGGCGCCCGCTTCTTTTAAGGCTTCTAAAATGGCCATCAAATCCCCTGGCGCTGCGCCAACGGCGTTGATGGTGCTGACTAAATCATCCAGTGTTGTGCCTGGATCAAACTTAAACATACGTGACTGATCCGGGCGCACATCGATAATGCTGTTTTGCTCTACTGCGGTATCCCCGCCCGCTAAAACATTGGGCTGCACTACAGTTGGATTCTCAGCGATAGTCACAGTTAAACCACCATGAGTCACAGCAGCCGGAAACAACCGCACATCTTTACCTATCACTATGGTACCGGTTCTGGAGTTGATAATAATTTTAGCTGACTGACTGGCAGGCTCCAGGGTTAAATTTTCCAAAGTCGACAAATAAGACACACGCTGATCGATATCACGTGGGGCCCGAACCTGGACAGACGACGCATCCAGCGATTGGGCTGTACCTGGACCAATAAAATTATTGATCGTTTCAGCCAAAGTTTTGGCGGTGGTAAAATCTGAACTATTCAAATTAAAGGTAATAAAGTCACCGTCAGCAAAAGGAGACGGCACCTCGCGTTCAACAGTAGCGCCATTCGGAATACGACCTACGGTAGGCGTATTCACCAGAATTTTTGAGCCATCAGCCCCTTCCGCGCCTAAACCACTGACAATCAGCGAACCTTGGGCGACAGCATAAACGTTGCCGTCTAAACCTTTGAGGAAGGTTTGTAATAACGTGCCGCCCCGTAAGCCTTTCGCACTGCCCATAGATGACACTGTAATATCAATAGTCTGCCCGGGTTTACTGAACGCAGGTAACTCCGCATGCACTGCCACTGCAGCCACGTTTTTAATCTGTGATTTCATACCAGGCGGCATATTAATGCCAAAGTTACTCAACATAGTTCTGAAGCTTTGTTCAGTAAAGGGGCTTTGCTCGCCTGTACCAGGCAATCCGACAACCAAACCGTAGCCAACCAATTGGTTACTGCGAACCCCTTGTACACTGGTTAAATCTTTAATACGGGCAGCTGAAGCCGGTAAACAAAAAGCACCGGATAACAGCACTACAAAAAGGCTCTGGATAAGTTTCATCATGTCACCTGCGTTAAAACGGCCACAATACGCCATTAAAGAATCGGGTTAACCAGCCTGGCCCCTGGCCGCCATGAGTCGCGCCAGTGCCGCTGTATTCAATACGGGCATTAGCAATTTTGGTCGATTCCACTGTATTTCTCGAATCTATATCCTCGGCACGAATGACCCCTGTTAAACGGATGAACTCTTTACCCGTATTGAGCGTTAACCATTTCTCGCCACGGATCACCAGATTACCATTGGCCATCACCCGCAACACGTTGACAGAGATATCACCAACTAAACTGTTGCTCTGATCTGCTTTAGAATCGCCTTTAAAATCTGACGCTGAGTTGGCACCGAATTGCAGTGTATTTCCAAGTACACTGACATCACGGCCACCTAACCCCACCATAGGGTCAAAACTGGCGGAGCTGTCTTTACCAAACTCAGTTTTAGCTGTTTTGGACGCCTGAGTATTTTCTTTTAACACCACAGTGATAATGTCACCAGGACGACGGGCCTTGTTATCCGAGTACAAACCGTTCGACAAACCTTGTGCAAACAAAGAACCATTGTTGGACAAAGGAACGGCCTGTGGCTCAGGTGGCAAAGGCGCAAAGTTCGGATCATCAGGCACCGGCTCATTGAAGCCACCAGCGCAACCCACACAAAGTTGCAGTGTCAGTACCAGCAGAATTAACTTGTTCATCCACTTACTCCTACAGCTGCTGAATAGCAGTACCCAGCATCTGATCAACAGTTGATATCACTTTGGAGTTCATTTCATACACACGCTGACTTTCAATCAGACTAACCAGCTCTTCTGTCACATTCACGTTCGAAGTTTCCAGAGCGCCCTGAACTAAAATCCCGCGACCTTCCAGACCAGGAATACCTTGCACCGGATCACCGCTGGCCGCAGTGGCAGTAAATAAGTTCTGACCCACAGGTTCTAAACCTGCCGGATTCACAAAGTTAGTCACAGTTAACTGCCCTACGACAGCTTGGTCGACCTGACCAGGTAAACGCACAGACACTTCACCATCCTGAGAAATAGTGATGCTTTGGGCATCTTCAGGAATAACGATGTTGGGTTGAATTTGATAACCAGCCCCTGAGGTGACCAGATTGCCTTCACTGTCCGTGGTGAACTGGCCATTACGGCTGTAGGAGGTAGTACCATCCGGCATCAGCACCTCAAAAAAGCCATGGCCCTGGATCATCACATCCAGACTGCCTTCGGTCGTGATCATATTGCCTTGCGTAAAGCTTTTCTGCGTCGCGACCACTTTGGTACCTGCACCTAACATCAAACCATTCGGTAGTTCGGAGTTCTGAGAAGAACGTCCGCCTGGCTGGTTAATATTTTGATACAGCAAGTCCTCAAATATCGCGCGACTTTTCTTAAAGCCTATAGTACTGGCGTTGGCCAGGTTATTGGAAATCACCGAAATATCACGCTGCTTCGCGTCCAAACCGGTTTTACTGATCCATAAAGCTGGATGCATGCTAACCTCCCAGGCTCAAGCCTTAGATTATTCTCATAATTTGGTTGTGTTGCCGATCAATCTCTTCGGCCGTTTTCATCATTTTGACTTGAACTTCAAACTGACGTTGTAAACTGATCATCTGGGTCATTTCACCCACTGCATTGACATTACTGCCTTCAACCGCACCGCTGAGCACCCTGACCGTTGCATCTAATTCTGCAACTTCACCATCTTTGCGCCGGAATAAACCGTCCGTGCCTTTTTCAATATCCTGAAACTCTGGTTTAACCAGCTTTAGTCGTCCCACATCTTGCATCACATTTGCTGGCGCGCCTTGAGGTCGGATACTGATGGTACCGTCTCCACCAATTTCCATTTTTGCTATAGGTAAAGGCAACTGAATAGGACCATCTTCGCCAATCACATTTAAGCCTGAGGCTGTTTGCAGTACTCCAGTCGGACTTAGCTGTAAATTGCCTGCTCTGGTGTAGGCTTCATTACCCTCTGCATCCTGCACCGACAACCAGCCTTTACCCTGCACTGCTACATCAAGCTCACGTTCAGTGATAATAAAAGAGCCATCGTCAAAATTTTGACCTGGTCGCTCAGTCAGTGAAAACACCCGAGTCGGCAACCCCTCACCAAAAGCTTGCATAGCACGGGCCTGCTCTAAATCAGCTTTAAAGCCCGTCGTAGTGCTGTTTGCAAGGTTATTCGCTTTGATGCTGATGCCATTCATATTTTCTTTGGCACCGCTCATTGCGATATAGAGTAAATGGTCCATAGTCTGGCCTCCACTTGAGATAAGTTAAGTAAAGCAAGACTGATGCCAACAAGGAAAATCAGAACATTTAGAAAGAGGCTCAAAAACTATATGTCTGTAGTTAATAGAAAAATTACAATCGGGATTCTTTGTAATTTGTGGCCATGACAATGACAGCCTCTAGCGGACTGAGGAGACAAACTTAAATCTGTTGATCACGGAAAACCTGGTCGTAGCTTGGGTGAAATTATTATTACTCACCTCAATTTGCGCCTTAAACTGAGTTGTAGCGGGTAATGACTGCGTAAGACTATGATTCTGACGTTCGGCACAATTATAGCTGCCCAGTAGTACATCGGATCTTGTATACAACCGCACTACGCAATCAACGGCCAAAGCTTTGACCGGATTGAATCCAATCATCACCAACTTTTCCAGATGTTCTGGTTTCTGTATAGACAAAGTACGGATTTCAGATGCACCAGCCTTAAGCACGAAATCAGTCGTCAACAGCACTTCCTGCTCAGACGCCATACAAGAAAATGTCGCGAGCGTGCAAGAGAACAGAAGAATTCTGAAGTTCACTATAACCTCCATATTCCCTCAGTGAGCCTTGGACGGATTAATTCGCCTGAGTACCCACAGAGAACGTAAAATACAGGAAATAAAAAAGCCCAAAGTAACAAGACTTTGGGCTTTTTGAGGATCTTATTATCGTATCTGCAGTACAGTATTTTGTAAGGTACTATTGACTTCAAGCGCCCTGGAGTTAGCCTGGAAGTTACGCTGAGCCGCAATCAAATCGACCAGCTCATTGGTTAGGTTGACGTTTGAACTTTCCAAAGCGGACGAGTTAATAGCTCCAAAAGTACCAGAATTGGCCTCACCAGCTAAAGCTTCACCTGACATCAGGCTTTGACGCCACGAGGTATTGCCAGACTGGGTTAAACCTTGTGGGTTAGCAAACTTCACCATAGCTACCTGAGCTAAATAGGTTTGATCACCATTAGAATAAGACGCCATCACTTTACCTGCCGCATCAATATCTACGCTGGTTAAACGCCCCACTGTAGTACCGTCGCCATCTAAGCTGCCCAGCTCAAACTTGGATGAGTATTGTGTTGGGTTTTTCGTATTGCCCTGATCTGTAAAGTTGATAGAAACATCAGTAGTGAACTGAGCACCGTTCGCCAATAAACCATCCAAGGTAGCTTTTGGCATCACCAACGAAGGCATAGGAATAGTAGTTGGGTTACCGTTTAAATCAAAATCCAACACAGGGGTTGCCGCAGGTAATGTAAAAGGTGTGCCCGTATTATCATCCAGCACCGCATACACTTCCCAGTCATTATCTGTCACCGGGTTGGTACGACGGAAATACATAGATAAAATATGTGGCTCCCCCAAACTGTCATAGACAGTGGTAGAAGTCTGGTTATTATAGGTTGCCGAGTTAGTGGCATCAAAAGCCGGCAACGGGTTTGCTTTAGGTTGCTGACGTGAATCCAGGTTCATCGTCAGAAACACGTTTTGTGTCGCACGAGGCGCACCAGCCGTGTTCGGGATCTGAATAGGCTGAGTGGTACTTAAACTGACTGAAGTTGTTTCACCATTGGCTGGATTCACCGGAAAGCCCTGCAAAAATCCACCATTGTTATCAGAAATAAAGTTGTTCTTATCTAACTTAAAAGCACCAGCTCTGGTGTAGGAATAATCACGGTTACCAATCTCAGGAGAGATAGCAAAGAAACCATCACCGGTAATGGCTAAATCCAGTGAGTTATTGGTAAATTTTAACGAGCCTTGCGAGAACTGTTGTGCCACTTTAGAGGTGGTCACACCATCCCCTACTTTAGTTTTATTCGAGCTAAATACCGAAGCCGCATACACATCAGCAAATTCAGCGCGGGATTCTTTAAAGCCCGTGGTATTGACGTTAGCAATGTTGTTTGCCGTGGTATCAATATCTTTTTGAGCTGCAGCCAGGCCGCTTAACGCTATATTAAAACTCATAGATCACCTCAATTCGTTGATTAGGTAGCAATTTCTTCAATATCAGATAATTTTTTCTGGCCTTGGCCATACACATTCAATAACAGGCCTTGTGTGGTGCCGTTGCCTAAAGTAATACTGGTCACAGGGGCATAGATAGAAGTCACAATAGCTTCGTTTTTCCCGGCGATAGAACCTTCCACCGATATGGTGTAAACGCCTTTAGGAGCGAGCTCCATCACAGGATTGCCCTTATCATCCACCTTAGGTGTGCCATCTTCATTCAATACCTGAGTATCCGTAGTTCCATCCCAGGGCAGCTGTAAACGCCCGGCTACTGTATCTTTGTCAGGTAAGCTGACGGAGCGAATAACAACACCTTCAGCATTTTTGATCTGCACTTTGACGTTAGTTGCATTTTCAGGGAAGTTTGCACTAGCAACGACTTCATTTTTTCCGTCAAATACGATGTCATCTGATTTCACCAACACATACTGTCCAACCAGAGATGACGCCTGCAGCGCCTGACTGGAATTCATGGTGGTAGCAAAATCTTTAAAATTGGTATTCAGCGAAGAGATACCATCGGCCATAGTAAAATTGGTCATTTGAGCAATCATCTGATCATTCTCGACCGGTTTGGTCGGATCCTGATAGGCCAACTGCTGAGTCAACAGCGCAAAAAAATCAGATTGAGTTAAAGCGCCATTATTATTTTCTGCTGTAGTGGGTTTATCTCCCCAATACATACCATCAAGCGGATTCGTCGTATTATCTACTTTACTCATAGCCTACTCCCTAGCGTTGGCCTAGCATCAGCGTACGGCTCACCATTTGTTTAGCCGCATCAGCCACCTGCACATTGGTCTCGTAAGAGCGTGAGGCAGAAATCATGTTTGCCATCTCTTCCATGATGTTGACATTGGGTTTGTAGATATAACCTTTTTCATCAGACAAAGGATGATGTGGTGCGTACTCGACATTCAGCGGTGCATCAGATTCAACAATACCCAATACCTGGACCTTGGCGCCTTCCTGGCCCTGCTGAGCTTGCTCTAACGCAGTGGCGAACACAGGGTGGCGCGCTCTGTAAGTTTGGTCGACACTGCTACTAATACTATTGGCATTCGCCATATTACTGGCAGTGGTGTTCAGCCGCACTTGTTGCGCAGACATTCCGCTCCCGGCAATATCAAAAACGTTGTAAAGACTCATTATTGAGTACCTCCGGTAATAGCTTTTTTCAGGCCGCTTATGCGACTGTTCAGGAAATTCAGCGTAGTTTGATACTCCATGCTATTGCGGGTAAAAGCATTCCGCTCTTCATGGATATCCACAGTATTGCCATCCCCTGTGTCAGGTTGATTAGGAATACGATATTGAGAATCAGCATGGCGGGCTGTAGAAATTTCAAAATGCTTTGGGTCAGTCCGGCCAAGCGAACCTGACTGGCGCGACTGAGCACCCGCTAATGCGGTTTGAAAATCCATGTCTTTTGCCTTGTAACCCGGAGTATCGGCATTTGCGATATTTTCGGCCAAGACTTGAGAGCGTTTATCACGGATCAGTAGTGCATCGGGGTGAAGCCCGAATGCTTTATCGAAGCTGATTGCCATTATTGCCATCCTGTTTTTCAGAGATGGCAAATACCAAGCAAAACTCAGGCCAGAATTTATAGTCAGATTTTTTTGCGGTAGACAATGCCTGGATTACAACGCACCATATCAAAGTCGTTGTTCAGGCTAGAGAGAGACTCAGAAGCGCCCAAAAACAAGTAACCACGCGGGTTTAGGGCTTGAGAGAACTGTTTGATGATCTTCATTTTCACTTCAGGGGAGAAGTAAATAAGTACGTTACGACAGAAAATAATATCGAACTTGCCAAGCAAGGTATAACTGTCTAACAGATTCAAATGCCGGAAAGACACGTTTTTACGAACGGCATCTTTTAGCCGCATCATGCCGTTGCCTGAATCGTCAAAAAATTTACTGCGCCGCTCAGGTGATAAGCCCCGCGATAAAGCCAAGCCGTCATATTCAGCGCGCTGGCAATGTTCCAGCATCGCATTAGATATATCAGTGCCTAAAATATGTAAACCCATAGGGAAGGCAGAAGGCCGACTTTGCTGGTACTCCAGCCCTGTCATTGCGATAGAATAAGGTTCTTGTCCGGAAGAACTTGCAGCCGACCAAATTTTGACAGTTTTATGGTCTTTCTCAAACTCAGGCAGAATTTGCTTCTTTAAAAGTTCATAAGGGTAATTATCGCGAAACCATAAAGTTTCATTAGTCGTCATGGCATCGATAACAGCGGAACGTAGTTGCCGTTCAAAAGGACTTAACGTTTTGTTTAATAACTCTGACAGCGAAGATAAACCAAAACGCTGCATCAAAGGCGCCAGGCGACTTTTCACCAGATATTGTTTGTTGTCACCCAGCACAATACCGCACTGCTGCTCGAGAAAATCCCGAAACAATCGATACTCACTTTCCTGCAGCTCTTTGTTTGCCACTAACATAAAACCTCTAATCAGTATGCAACCATTTGCGCACGGATTCGGCTAATTCATCCGGGTTAAATTTCGCAATAAAATCATCAGCGCCCACTTTCTGCACCATCTGCTGGTTAAATACACCGCTAAGCGAGGTATGTAAAATAACATGCAATGGTTTCAATTTGGGATCCAGGCGAATTTCAGCAGTCAGAGTGTAGCCATCCATCTCAGGCATCTCGATATCGGAGATCAGCAAACCTACTTTATCCGTGACTGAGTTCTGGCAAGCGGTCGCCGTTTCCTGCAAAAAGGTTAAAGCTTCCCGACCATTATTCACCAGGTGCATTTTAACACCCAGGCCCTCTAACGCCCTTTTCACCTGATTTCTGGCCACAACTGAGTCATCAGCAATCAAAATTAATCTGTCGCCTAAATCTTCGCTGATGGTAGACGTCACTACTGAGCTGCTGATTGTGGTTGGCGATGGAGAAATTTCTTCCAGAATTTTCTCCACATCAATGATCTCTACCAGCTCTTTATCTATCTCAGTAATAGCAGTCAAATAACTCTGTTTACCACCTGTGCCTTTTGGCGGTGGCATGATAGAAGCCCAGTTAATATTGATAATGCGTTCAACAGACTGCACCAAAAACCCTTGCACTGAGCGGTTGTATTCAGCAATGATGATAAAAGAGTCTTTGGTGTTTTCTATTGCACGGCCACCTGTAGCCAAACTCAAGTCAATCACTGAAATAGTCTGTCCCCGGATATGGGCAATACCTCTGACATATTTATTGCGTTTAGGAATGGCGGTTAAGGGCGGACATTGCAACACCTCACGCACTTTAAATACGTTAATGCCAAAACGTTGATTACCCTGCAAGCGGAATAATAGAAGTTCCAGTCTGTTCTGGCCAACTAATTGAGTGCGCTGATTGACTGAATCCTGAATACCCGCCATTGAAGACTCCCTTACCTAAACGAATTCGTGAACCTAAAAAATCGGGAACGATTCTTGCTTGGACCACTCTAGAATGAAAAATGACTGAAAATTGACATACTTAAGTATGTTATAACCCTTTGCCGATAAAGCATAGCTGAAACCATATGAAAATGTACGATAAATTTTCGAAATACTCGCTGCTCTGCGCTTTTGCAGCCAGCACTTTTTGTGCGGTATTTTCACTACAAGCGGCAAGTTTTAGTCCTGCTCAGTTGACTGCTGCAACCTCTGACTGGTTAAAACAGCAAGACCAAGTACCGGCTGGTACCCACAGCCAGATCTCAGCATTGGACTCCCGGCTCCCGGATAAAGAGTGCGATCAGCCTTTGCAGTTTAGCTTTGCAGGGCCGGTGAACAATCAAGCAACAGTACAGATCCGCTGTCCAGGTCCAAAACCCTGGCAGCTTTTTGTTTCTGCACGCTTCTCTGAGCAAACTGAAGCTGTGATTAGCCTGCGAAATATTACTCTAGGTTCGCTGATCAGTGCCGATATGTTAACAGTGGGGCAAGCTGATTTACGTTTGGCGCGAGGCTCTTTAATTAAACAACCGGCTTCAGTGATTGGAGCCAGAGTAAAAAGAAGCTTATCAGCAGGACAAGTGGTGACATTGCAGGATCTTTGTCTTGTATGTAAAGGCGATATAGTTACAATTAGTGGGTTAAATAACGGCCTTGAGGTCAGAACCGCTGGCATAGCACAAATGGACGGCATTTTGGGTGACCAGATCAGGGTCAGCAACAGGCAATCCAATCGAATCGTTGTTGCAGAAGTAGTTGCAGTGAAAAAAGTCGCAATAAAATTTTAAATAATGCCTAAAGTTTTGTCAGTCGATGCCGTTACACAGAGTAAGGGATCCGAAACCGGATGAAGAGGATAGAGAAATGGCGATTAATGTAAATACTGGCCTGCCAGTCACTCAACAGGTGAAAGCAGATAAAGCCGAACAACAAAACATTCAAAAACAGCAGGTTGTACAACAACAGGCCGTTCAGCAGCAAAGCACAACAGGCACAGCTGCACAAAAACAGGATTCAGTTTCGCTGACATCTCAGGCCCAGCAGTTTAGTAAGGCCCAGGAAAAAGCGAAAGCGAGCTCAGGTATTGATCAAGAGAAAGTGGATAAGATCAAACAAGAGATCTCTGAAGGCAAATACAAAGTGAATGTAGAGCAACTGGCACGCCGTATCGTTCAGTTTGAAGGCGAGTTCTTCAACAAAAAATGAGTAACGCCTACTCTTCTATCCTCACTTTGTTAAACGAGCAAGAGCAGCAGCTGGATGTGCTGCTTTTGTTGCTTCACAAGGAACTGGACGCCATCCAGAGCCGTGATGTTGAAGCATTAAAATCTAATACTAACGAAAAAATCCACATTCTTGACTTAGTTCAGGCCACAGACGAGCAATTAACAGCATCGCCTGAGCTTGACGCAGCTAAACAACAGGACTGGTTTAAAGAGCAGTTGCAACGTCTTGAAGAGAAACTGGCTCAATGTAAATTCCAAAATCAGGTCAACAGTCAAAGCGTCGAGCAAAGCCAACTGGTGATAGAACGCTTTAAAACTGAGCTGTTGCAAAGCCGTGGTCGGGCTGGTTTAACCTATACCAATAAAGGCAAAGCAGCTCAGGTTGATAAAGGGCTAGGCATTAAAGCCTAAGCTCCTTATCCAACAAAAAAACCGTCTGATGACGGTTTTTTTGTGCACTGATGTAAGAAGTGTTTAGTAATACTTCACATTTTTTATCCGACGGGCCGGTTGGCTATTTAAATACAAATCATAGACTTGCTTAAAATCCAGCTCCAGCTCTGTCGCATATACATCACCGACAGGATAAGTTTTCACTACGCGGGCACCACGAATAATGCCACTGACGGATGAGGTCAACTGATCATTTCCAACCATCATTTGTTGCATATTGGCTTTAGCGTCAATTCTTTGGCCATAGACCTGTTCGGCCAGTTCTCTGTACGCTTCCAGTTTCGAAGCTTTCATCGCCATCAGCATACGTTCCTGCTCAGTGGCACCTGGCTGCTGACTCAAAGGAGCATAGCCAACAGCTTTTAAAATAGGAAAACGCTGGGGCTCTACAGTTTCCCACTCCACGTGGCGATCCGCGACCAGACTGCAACCAGGTAACAAGGTTAGCAATAAGGCGCTGATGGTCAGTTTGTTCATAATGGCGTGCCTCTGCCCTTTTCTGCATCAATTCATTGTGGTAAACGATGCACAATTCATGCCTCTTCTACATTATTCTTGTTTTTGCCTCAGGCTCTGCATTCAGGCATAGCTTTTGCTACTGTAGTCTTAATTCTATTAATGAGGGTTCGTTATGCGTCTAACCGGGTTTCGCATATCACTGCTGGCTTGGCCACTGCTTTGCAGCCACGCCAACGCGGATTGGTATGAGGCCACAGGCCAGGCTGTACTGCGTGCTGGCGACATGACGTCAGCCAGAGCTGCAGCTACAGAAGATGCGGTACGTAAAGCCTTGTTGTATTCAGGGGCTTCAATCCGCACAGTACAACAGGTCACCGACGGTTTATTGACTCAGGAGTCGATGTTTTTACAAACTCAGGGCGAAGTACACAATGTACAAATCGTCTCTGAGACCGAAGAAAATGGCTACGTCAACGTCACCATCAGAGCGGATATTTACCCAGATCAAAATCAATGCGCCAATCTGCAATTAAAAAAAGAGCTGTTGATCAGCCCATTTTTTATCGAAAACAGAGAGCAGGCTATTGTAGGACAACTGTACGAACTGGATGAAGCGAGCACTAGTTTGTTTATTCAAAAACTGGAAGAGTCTTCAGGCTCGAGTCTGATCAAGTTACTGCCCCAATCCATCCGGCAACCAGAGCTGAGTTATGCCGATCGTGGTGCTTTACAGCGTAATTACGGTGGTCGCTATTTACTCAAAGCCAGCCTTGGAGATGTCTCGCTGGGTGAGCGAGTCGGTACCAATTGGTCGTTTTGGTCCGATCAGGACAGAGAACGTTTTTATCAGCTGCAACTGGAACTCACTGATATTCAGGAGCAGAAAGTGTTGTTCAGCCAAAAATACCAAACCTCTGCGGTCTGGGGGTTTAACAGCACGACAGTGATCAGCCCCAAAACCCAACGTTTCTGGCAAACCGACTATGGTAAGTCGATAGAGCGAGTACTCAATGCCGCAGCTCAGGATGTAGAGGAAGCATTGCGCTGTGAAACTATACTGGCGGATATTACCCTGGTACAACAACACAAAGTGCTGCTAAATCTTGGCAGTCGACAAGGTTTAAAACTGGGGGATGAACTGACTATTTTGTTCCGTCGCCAGCATAAAGATAGTTTTGGCCAGCTACAGGATCAACTGACCGTCAGTGAGCTAAAAGTTAAAATCACTGAACTGAACCACAAGAATGCCTGGGCTGAAAGCATCAATATGGATTTACTGGCTAATGTCCAGGTGGGTGACGCAGCTACATTGATCACGAACAAAGAACAGCCTTGATAAAGCGAAAGCCCCTGAATTGCTCAATAAAGAACCTGTTGATTCAACTAGAGTTCACAGAAATCATCAGCTGTGCTAGTTTAAGGCCTTCTGAAATCCGCCCTATAGTTAAATGGATATAACGGCCCCCTCCTAAGGGGCAGTTACAGGTTCGATTCCTGTTGGGGCGGCCATTTTCCTGCTGATATTCTCTTTCGCGTTTCCCAACTAAACAGGACTTAAAGTTGCTGTAAGACCAGAGCAGGGATCAGAGTGCTCGCTGAACTTATCACGACATTATCTCTGGTTGACACGACCCTACTGGTAATTTGTAAACCACGGCGCGTTGGCGTCATAGTGCCCGTCAATACGTAGTCCATTCCCTGCGGATTTCTGAGCTTTGAAGTACTGCGGGATAAAGACAAATCGCCTGTTGGTCCCACAGTAATATGTTTGGTGAGCTTGTATTCAATCACTGCAGCGCCATAGCCTGGCAATACTGTGCTGAGCTCTTCAGCCAGTTGGTTCCCGATAGCGCTGGTTTGCTCGAGCTGGGAATCAAAAAGTACAAAACTCGCAACTCCAACCTTAACTCCATGTAATTGTTGGTTTCCAGCCAGTTTAAAGGCAAGCTGAGCCACATAATCGCTCAGAGATTTGCGACTTTGCTGAAACATAGCTGCGGATTGATACAGCTGTGGTTCAGCACCTGCAGCGGCCAATTCAGATGGCAAAGTTCTGCGGCTCATTTGTTTTATCGCCAAACCAGGAATAGGTTGGCCGTTGTTAACTGCTGCACTGTCCAGTTGCGAGCTGCGCTCTATACCCATAGCAGGCTCTGCTTCCTGATAAGGTTGAGTTAAACCAAACCATTCGGTATCTCTGTTCTGTGTCGTTGCGCCCTGGGTTTGCGACGATTCGGAGGACGAACTGGAATCACATCGGCAAAGCTCACCGGATGCACTGGCCACAACAGAGGACTCGACCGAACCGCTATCAGAGACCTGATGGGTGTCCGTGGTCTCAGACTGGCTGGCTGCTGCTTTTGAGTGTTGGGCAGATGAGGTCGCGCAACCGGATAACACCAAGGCTACAGCTATGAGCAAGGCTTTAGCTGATGCGGCGGTCATAGCTGAATTCAATGAGTTCATAAAAAGATCCAGTGTCAAGGTACTAGGGAGTTTCAGCGGCTTTGAGCTGTAACAGAGGTGCACTCTGAGTCGCTTTTAAAGCCTGAACCACATTTTGTGGAATAAAGGTCTGAGCCGTTGCCAATACTTTTTTATCATTCACATTGATCATACGGGCATTGACCAATACACCGTTCTGATGACGAACCAGAGTGCCACCCAATACCACACTGATGGGGTATTGTTGAGTCAGTTCCAGGAAGTCACGGCTAAAGGTAAAATCACCTGTGGGTGTAACCCGGATATAATCTGTGGTTTTAAAATCTGTCACCGCAATACCAAACTGAGTCGCTTCGTGCATAAAAGCTTCAGACAGCTGATTGCCTAATAAATCGCCTTGCTGATAATCGCCATCCAAATAAACAAAACTAGTGACTCCAAGGCTAAAGGTGGTACTTAACACTTCAAGATTGGCCGCTAAATCGTGCATCATACTTTGTACATAGTGATTCACGGTCACAGCAGGTTCAGGTTTGTAACTGGTTGGATTCATCCCCGCCATACGGGCGTGTTGTGCCGTCGCGCTGTCATATTGATTCACAAACAGCTGATCAGGCTCAACAACAGCATCATCTTTGCTGTAAGTCACCCGGCCTTGTTGCAGTTCAACTTTATTGGCGGGCACAACAGGTTTTCCTTGCGGATCAGTATCAATCAAAGGCGCACAACCAGAAACAGCAACTGTAGCCGTCATGCCACATAAAAGAATAAGCTGGCGAAATGTAGTCATAAATTAAGACTCCGAATTGCGATACAACTTATTATGGCGCAATTGCAACTGCTCGTTGGGCCATAACACGGCGACAGGAATAACACTGGATGCAGCAGCGAGTACGCGCTGACTTTTCAGGTCAATTAATTTGGCATTGACTGTGATATGAACTTCGCCTTCCGTCAAAGTGCCGGTAATTACATAACGCGCTTGCTGATCCTGCGCCAGCTGACTGACGTCACGACCTAAGGTATTTTCAAAACCAGGATGTACCAGTACAGCGTCGTTTAAACGGATCTCACTGACTTGATAGCCCAACTGAGTCGCGACAGTCTGCATACTTTCTTGCAGCTGCAAAGACGCATTGTAGCTGGAATGACGACTAGTATCCGGCGCCATCAGTTGCACGTCAGCAAAAGTAGTGACCGCAATAGCGCCGGATTCCAGAGGCTGGAGTTGATAAAAAAGTTGATCAGCTAAACGCTCAGTGTAATACAACAGAGGCGGATGCTGATCTTTCTGCGATAGTTCCGCCGGCTCGGCAACTTCTTGCCCTTGCGGCAAAAAACTGCAGCTGCATAACAGCAGAACTGTAATTACTAATCCGACTATCCGCACTCTTGCCCCCGGTGTAGCTGTCGATTGTTGGTCTCTGTCTGATACACAGCAAAATTAGTGCCATGAATCGCGGACTTTTGCACAACGCTACACTGAGTGTTTTTAACAGCTATTTTAAATAGCTATAGGCGCTTTAATCGCAGGATGCGCCAAATAATTGACCAGCTCAAAATCGTCTATAGTAAAACCAAAAATATCTTTAATGGCAGGATTGAGTTTCATCTGTGGTAACGGATGTGGAGTACGGCTGAGCTGTTCATTCACCTGATCCAGGTGGTTGCTGTACAAATGCGCATCACCAAAAGTATGCACAAAATCACCGGGCGTTAAATCACAGACTTGCGCTACCATCATGGTCAGCAACGCGTAGCTTGCGATATTAAAAGGCACGCCCAGAAAAATATCAGCGCTGCGCTGATACAACTGGCAGGATAATTTGCCATCGTGCACATAAAACTGAAATAAAGTATGGCAAGGAGGCAAGGCCTGTTTGCCCATAGCCGCATTGTCTTTTGGGCTGAACTTTGTATCTGGTAATACTGCAGGATTCCAGCCACTGACAATTAATCGGCGTGAATCCGGATTTGTTTTAATGTCATGGATCAGTTGGCTGATTTGGTCAATCACCCGACCATCAGGTGTTTGCCAGCTGCGCCACTGCGCACCATAGACAGGGCCCAAATCGCCTTGCTCTGTCGCCCATTCATCCCAAATCGTTACTTTATGATCTTTCAGATACTGAATGTTGGTGTCGCCCTTAAGGAACCATAGCAACTCATGAATAATGGAGCGCAGGTGACACTTTTTGGTCGTCACCAACGGAAAGCCCTGACTTAAATCAAAACGCATCTGATAACCAAACACGCTGATAGTGCCTGTACCTGTGCGGTCGGATTTTTTATGGCCATGTTCCAGCACATGGCGCATTAAGTCTAAATACTGCTTCATGCCTTGCTCTCTTTCGCTGAAATTTTATTCTGACGGCTATAGCCCCAGATAATAAGGCCTGAACCAGCAATAATCATTGGAATACAGAGCCACTGCCCCATCGACATACCCAGCGACAACAAGCCTAAATGCGCATCCGGCTCGCGGAAGAATTCGACAATAAAACGCGCTGTCCCATAGCCAAGCAAGAATAAACCCGCGACGTTACCGGCTGGTGGATTTTTGCGTTTGTACCATTGCAGCAAAATAAACAGGATGATGCCTTCAGCCAACAGCTCATACAGCTGAGACGGATGGCGTGGCAACATACCCGCATTAGGGAACAATACCGCCCATGGCACGTCTGTCGTGCGCCCCCATAATTCGCCGTTGATAAAGTTACCCAAACGACCAAAAGCTAAACCTAAAGGCAGTAGCGGCACAACAAAATCGCCCAGTTCCAGATAGCGCTTTTTATTGCGCCAGGCAAACCAGGCCATAGCGGCCATCACACCTAACACACCACCATGGAAGGACATGCCGCCTTCCCAGGTACGGAATAAATACAGTGGGTCGGCAATAAAGTTACTGAAACTGTAAAACAGTACATAACCCACCCGACCACCAACAATGACGCCTAAAAAGCCGAAAAACAGCAAGTCACTGACCTGATCGCGGGTCCAACCTGAACCTGGTTTATCGGCTTGCCGGTTCGCCAGCCAGTTCGCCAGTAAAAAAGCAATCACATACATAAGACCATACCAGCGCACGGCCACTGGCCCTATGCTGAAGATCACCGGGTCAATTTGCGGGAATAAGAAATAAGAATCCACTATGAAAAGTCCTGTTCTAATCAATAAATCAGTAGTGCATCCACCCGGATGCACTCATCTTGATAAGGTCAAACATTGTAACAGCCCTTGGTCCTTTTAGGCACGCAATTGGTTCAACAGCTGTTTTTGATCAAGGAATCGCTGTACGTGCAGACGAACTTGTTTTGGTGACTGACACGCCAGAATTTCTGGCAGCAGTAAATGCAACTCTGACATATTCACTCTGCGTAATAACCATTTAATTTTTGCCAGGTTACTGCTGTTCATACTGAATTTGTCATAACCCATAGCTGCTAAAATCAGCACACCAGCAGGTTCACCTGCCAACTCACCACAAATACTCATAGGCAACTGTAAACCCTGAGCCTGTAATGACATTTGATGCAAAGCACGCAGTACCGCAGGATGCATCGCATCATACAAACCCGCGACTCGTGGGTTGTTTCTGTCTACCGCCAATAAATACTGAGTTAAATCGTTGGTGCCGACAGAGCAGAAATCAATTTTACGTGCAAGTTCAGGCAACTGATACATGATAGACGGCACTTCAATCATCACGCCGACTTTAGCTTTCGGCAGCTGCACTTCAGTACCGGCTAACTCGTCGGTTAGCTCAAAGGTCGCTTGTTTGATTAAACGCAGTGATTCATCCACTTCAGCCAAATCCGAAATCATCGGCAACAGAATATGTAAGTTGCCCTGGCCTATATTGGCTTTGAGCATAGCGCGGATTTGTACCAGGAAAATTTCCGGATGATCCAACGTTAAACGAATCCCCCGCCAGCCTAAAAAGGGGTTTTCTTCGATGATGCTGAAATACGGCAGCGCTTTATCCCCCCCCACATCCAATGTACGCATCACCACGGCTTTGGTGGGGTGAGAAGCCAGCACTTTTTTATAAAGTTCGATTTGCTCCGCTTCGGTCGGGAAACGGTTGCGCATAATAAAAGGGAATTCAGTACGGTATAAACCAATACCATCTGTATAAGACGGCTGAGCACTCTCAAGCTCTATCGCCAGACCAGCATTGATCATTAAGCTAAAAGGTGCACCACAAGCGCTCTGGGCGTTTAAATGCATCTCAGACTGATAACGGGCGCTGAGCTGCGCATCTTCACTGATCAAGGCCTGGTATTCAGCCACTATGGCCTCAGCAGGACCTACTAAAATTTGACCACGGTAGCCATCGACAATTAAACGCTGACTTTGCCAGTGGAATAGTGGCAGCTCGTCCAGCCCCATCACAGCAGGAATACCCAGAGCACGGGCCATAATAGCGGCGTGTGAGTTGACAGAGCCTTTGAGCGACACTATCGCGACAAGCTGAGCACGAGGGATTTCTGCCAGCATAGTGGCGGTGACATTATCGGCCACTAACACAACTTTTTCCGGCAATTTATGATGACGCTGCTCAGTGTCGAGCAAGTGGTTCAGCACCCTCTGGCCTAAGTCCCTGATATCAGTACCGCGCTCGCGAAGATAGGGATCGTCCATATCGTCAAACTGGCGGGCAAACTTTTCAACCACACGTTTCAGTGCGCTTTTAGCACACCAGCCTTCGTGGATTTGTTTTTCAATTTCGCTACCCAGACTGGCTGCGTCCAACAACTGATGATAAACATCAAAAATAGCCAAAGCGTCTGCTGGCAAATGCCCGGCCATGCGCTCGGCTAGTCGATTAAATTCTGCTTTGGTGATTTTGACGGCTTTGTAAAAGCGCGACAGCTCTTTTTCCGGATCATCGACCTTTTTCAGTGATATCGCATCGAAGTCACTGGAGGGCTCCAGCACAAAACCTTCGCCAATGGCTATGCCAGGAGCACCTGGTAAGCCCTGCAGCTGTCCTGTACTTTTTTGTTGTTTCGAATTCTGACTGGCAACCTGGCGCATCTCGGCGTTGACTAACACAGAGGCCAGCTGGACTCCGAGAGTAACCAAAAAAGATTCTTCATCTTCACTGAACACCCGTGATTCACCCTGCTGTATGGTTAAGACGCCAAGCACTTTGCGATGATGAATAATAGGGCAGCCTAAAAAAGCCGAAAAACGATCTTCACTGACTTCAGGGGTGACTTTAAAACGCGGGTGCAGATGGGCTTGCGCCAGGTTAATCGGCTCTTCACGCTGACCAACCCAGCCAATTAATCCCTCGGAGAAACCTATCGCAATGTGGCCAACAGCTTCAGGATTTAAACCGTCTGTGGCCATTAGCATAAAGTGCTGCTGTTCATAGTCGGCTAAATAAACAGAACAACACTCTGTTTTCAGAGCATTTTTTACGTTCGAAACTAAGCCAGCCAATGCGTTATTCAGTACCGGCTCTTGCGCCACATCCTGCACTATGCGCCTTAACTGGCTCAGCATTCTTAACCCCTTCTGATTAACTTGTCATTTTTTCCATCTCTACGAAGATACGGCAATGCAATAGGGGCAAACTCTTTCATCACCTTGCGGTACACTTCCCGCTTAAAGGCGACGACCTGACGCACCGGATACCAATAACTAACCCAACGCCAGTCATCAAACTCCGGATGCGAAGTTTTTAACAGATTTACGTCTTCATCCTTACAGGTCAGGCGCAACAAAAACCATTTTTGCTTTTGCCCTATACACACAGGATTGCTGTCACGCCGGATTAAACGCTTGGGTAACTTGTACCTTAGCCAGTGTTTGGTGACCGCAATAATTTCTACATCGTGCGGCTGTAAACCAACTTCTTCGTTTAACTCGCGGTACATGGCTTGCTCAGGGGTCTCCCCTTCATCAATGCCACCCTGTGGGTACTGCCAGGAATGCTGACCGTATCTCCTTGCCCAAAACACCTGTCCCTGGTGGTTGTATATTACAATGCCGACGTTGGCCCGGAAGCCTTCAGCGTCGATCACAAAAACCTCTAGCTTAGTTACAGCTGTTGTTTCATCGATTCTTTCATAAAGTCACGACTTCGGCAAATTGTATTTTTTACAGAGTTATCCACAATTTAACTGATTAATTAGCGTTCACTGTGAACTTCTACACAGGCTCTGTACATAAAGCTGTGCATAAGGGTATTTTTATTCTTGAATAACTTGCAAATGCTGGAATAACAGCCAAACCAGTATTGATAAATATTTATAAAAAACAGTAAGTTATATCGAAAAGCTTGGTATTTAAGCAGTGTTACAACTGTGCATAACTTGCTTTGCTTGCTTTTTGAGCAGCAAACCAAAGCAAAAAATGGTAATGTTTTTAAAGACCTGAAACACTGCTGTATAGAAGAAGTTTTTATGAGCCAGCCCCCGAAAAACATCGAAGAATTAGCGGAACGCTGCGCCATGATTGCTGGCCTGACCTTGGGCCAATTAGCAGAACAATGCCAGCTGCAGTTACCTGCTAATCTGCAGCGCGACAAAGGCACAGTGGGCCAATTGCTTGAACTGGTGTTAGGCGCCAGTAGTGGCAGCAAAGCTGAACCTGATTTTCCACATTTAGGAGTTGAACTGAAAACCCTGCCTGTGGACAGCTTTGGTAAACCTCTGGAAAGCACTTATGTTTGTGTGGCACCTTTAACAGATGTTGCAGGTCTGCGCTGGCATGACTCATGGGTCTGCCGCAAGCTCAGTAGAGTGCTGTTTGTGCCAGTACTAGCCGAGCGTGGCATCCCTTTGGCAGAACGCCAGATTGGCACAGCTTTTTTCTGGAGCCCGGATACTCAGGAGCAGGCTCTGTTGCAACAAGACTGGGAAGAGCTGATGGAACTGATTGTGTTAGGTGGCATAGATAGAATTAAAGGCGCTCACGGTAAAGTACTGCAGTTGAGACCTAAAGCGGCCAATAGCAAAGCTTTAACTGCTGCTATTGGCGCTGATGGGCAACCTATTCAAACCCTGCCCAGAGGTTTTTATCTCAAAGCCAGCTTTACTGCATCCTTGCTGGCTCGCCAGTTTGGTGATTAGCTTTGATACTTACCTATCAGTAACTGATAATCGCCACTGTCTTTGAGTTGTTTAAGCGCCTCGTTAAAGGAGCTAACCTGTTCTGGCTGAACGGTTGATTTACTAAACATCACATAAATGGGAGTTTCAGGGAGTTTCACCTTATGTGGCTGAATCTGTTGCTCTAGTCCTTTACGTCGGATAATAGCTGCGCCAACAAAACTATCTTCCAGTACAGCATCAACCTGATCGTCCAACAGCACAGCTATGTTTTGCTCACTCATGGTTGATTCAACAAACTGGGGGCGCATCTGATCGTCATCGTACAAGGCACTGATTTGTTCGCCATAGTAATAATCACTGATAAGCCCCACCTTATGCTTAGCGGCAACCATTTCTGCCACAGAAGCAAAGTTGTATTTACTGGCGTCATCCTTGCGGACAAATAGCTGAAACTGCTCAGCACGGTAAGGCTCTGAAAACAAAGCAAACTCTTCACGGGCTGGTGTTTTGGATGCGCCCAACAGCACATCCAACTGCCCTTGCCTAAACTGTCCTAGCAACTCCTGCCAGGTGCCATGCTGCAGCACCAAGCTGCAATTCATGCGTCCGGCAACGGCTTGCACTATTTCAATATCCAGTCCGCTGGCTTGCTGTTCAAATCCGACATATTGGTAGGGTTCCCAGGATTCAAAACCCAGTTTTAGCTGACAAGGCGCAACTTTGGGTTCAGAAGGCGTTTCTGCCACTTTAGCGACAGCATCAGGAGTCATAACGGCAGAATTTTGTGTTTCAGCAGGTGTACAGCCAAACAACAGCAGACAAACTACAGCGCTGCATAGAAAGTATTGAACGTTCATAAGCGGCCTCTTTTTTAGTGTCTATCCGCTTTGAGCTTAGTGCATTCGGCTGATTTTTCCTCTTACATCAGATACTTTTTGTAGCCATAAGTAAAAATGGGGTCAGATCACATTGTTAACAGTTAACAATGTGATCTGACCCTGAGGGATCCCCACGATTTTTTTATTAAGCAGCCCACCGGACAGCATACTCAGCAGTATGCTGTCTGAACCGTTCT